>MDTB01215076.1_pt1 | contig 17732 bp, 24 predicted proteins | sample 811161 | NCBI WGS metagenome assembly MDTB01 (sample SAMN05326650, study PRJNA326480) | marine metagenome | isolation source: seawater | place: Mediterranean Sea | collected 2009
GAAGTTCGAGGCTCCGAAAGTTTCAAGAGCTTTCACTTCGATTTTTGCGCCTTCATGAAGACCATCATTATTAAAGTTTCCGGCTTCGTTACCACCAAACTTAATTTGCCCGATCGTCTGATCTTGTTGAACACCGCTGTCTCTCATGGTCCCAAGTGACAGTCCACCCTGCAGGTTTTTTCCTATTCCTCTGATTGTAGCATTACCCGAAGAACTACTGACCACTAATCCGTCGGTGTCAATAATTGTACCAATCTCATCAAGGTTACCATTACCGTCAAAGCTTATGACTAAGTTTTCGCCGCTGTCGTAGATATTGTCACCAGCTAGATAAAGGCCACCTGATACGATAACATCACCGCCGAATGTTGCAGTTGTTACAGTCGCTGTACTTAGGTTACCTGAAAGATGAACGTCACCTTCAAAAAGTGCTAGCCCTCTATCACCTGTATCTTTTACACCTCTTGAACCTGAAACGTGAAAGAAAACGTCCTTGTTCTGAGTAGTGGAGTAATTGTACACTCCCGCTGTGCCCTCCACGATCTTAAAGGACACGCTACCTGGTCTGTTGGTTTGGACTTCATTGGGGGTTAACGGGTCTGCAAATATTACAGCTCTTCCAGATTCAAGATTACCAACACCACCCTGTATAAGGGCGTTTGGTACCCTAAGATCACCCTCAACCGTACCGTCAACTTCTATAATACTTCTTTCAGCCCAAAGAGTACCACTAACGACCACATCGCCGTTAAACAGTACAGAACCACCAGTTGGCCGCTGATCTGCTTTATACGTACCATCCCCAGACGCTGAACCGCTGACGAACATCCAGACGTCAGTCCCAACATCCTGAAGCATATTAGGATCGACCAAACCACCTCTGTAATTTGATGCATTCGAAGAGCTGTATATTAACAGTCCAAGCCCTGGTCGCGATGATGAAATGGAACCGGTTCCAACAATAGCTCTAATTCTTACTCTATCTGCTCTAAAATCTTTTGCCATATCTTAAAACTCCATTTACGATCGGGCTTCACTTTGGACGACAACAGGTGTGCCGACTTCTCTTATATGTCTTACTGCGATTATTTTCCACATGAAGCTTTGTGATTCAGCCACCGGAAACACGCGCTCGTTCTTCCCAATACTCCTTATTACATTAAATTCCCATCTGCCTACTGAAGTGTTAAAACTTGTGGTCGTGTCAAGATGTACATTGACATTTGAGTCATCAATGTCTGTTTCAGTAAAGGGCGTCACGACTATCGTCGGAACGTAGTGGGGGTTGCTGTATTGGGTAACGATGGGTGTCACCAACGAGTCATCTCCGGCCAGTATTACGCTAGTCCCTGATTCAAGATAATATGAGTCACCAATATTCATGCTTGCATTACCTGTACATGTACTTGACCCGTAAATTTTGCGCTGGACTCTACTTTTACTTCAACCTGCTTACCACCGTTAGATGGCACAGACCCTAACTTTATACTGGTTATGTAGACGTTAACGTTATTGATATCACCCAGCGGGGTCACAGAGACAGTCGGTAACTGGGTGTACCTACCCTCTAAATTGAACAGCTTTACGTCTTCATCATCAAAATTTACGACAAAACCCTCAAGGGTGATTCGTTTATCTGACATGAAACCTGGGTTTGGTTCAGGACGAAATCGTGGATAGACTTTCCTAAACCTATTTCTATCGATGCTCTTACTTTTAACAGCCATACATACCACCTCTTGCTTAAATATGCAGCAAGAAGTGTTTAAAGAATACTAGAAGCAACTGTTGCGATATTAGACCGCTGTCCTTTATTTAGATGAACGTGCGCAGACTCAGGTCTATCCTTGAATTTATGGATGACTATAGACAAACCGTTACTTAATCTATCAATATAGGGAGTATCGATCTGATCTGTATCTCCCAACAACACAACCTTAGAGTTTTTTCCAACTCTGGTTATGATTGTCTTAAGTTCATGTATCGTTGCATTTTGAGCTTCATCAACTATCACATAAGAATCGTTAAACGTTCGTCCGCGGATAAAACTTAAAGGTGCTACCTCAAGCTCTCCCTTGTCCATCATTATGCTGAAATACGTAAAGTCCTTGTCACCCATCATAGTGCGAAAGTTATCCATAATCGGTGCGAGCCATGGCGCCATCTTTTCGTCCAAGTCGCCAGGTAGATAACCTAAGTCCCTACCTACAGGCTGGATTGATCTGCTTATAACAATTCTGCTGTACCTTCCTTCTTGAAGGCCGTCCAAGCCTGCCATCAAGGCGACGTATGTTTTACCTGATCCGGCTAGCCCAGTCAATGTTACTAATTCTATGTCTGGTCTTAACAAAGCTTCAACTGCAAATTTCTGCTCTTTATTCTTTGAGACGAAATTTGACATACCCGGACCTGGCTTACACTTTAGAGACTCTATCTGGTGGTTTCGGTACATGCCTAAACCTGAACCAGACTCTGATTTCATTACTGCGAACTGATTCGGGAATAGCTCTTGGTCTTCCACTTCTAAAGAATCATTTTCAAAAAAGCTATCCAGCTCGACCTTCGATACTGCGATATCCTTGTGACCTGAATAATTGACGCTTTCATCCTCGAGGTGATCTTTGTAGTAGTCTTCAGAGGGTATCCCTAGTGAATCGCACTTCACTCTAAGGTTGATGTCCTTGGTCACCACTATCAAGGGACCCTGCTGCCCTTTAGAGACCTCGGAAACACACGATGCAAGTATCTTATTGTCTGGTCGGTCAGCTTTTAGCCCAGCGGGTAAGCAAGATGTCTGCTCATCAATCTTTATTCTTATACTCTGGTCGGTAGAATATTCATCTGGTACAATTATTCCCTCGTCTAACCTTCCGTACTTTCTCATCTCGTCCAAGAAACGATTAACGTACCGAGCCGCTTCCCCCACAACCCCAGGTCGCTCTTTAAATTTGTCTATTTCGTCAATAACCTGAAGAGGTAAGATAACATCATTTCCTGGGAATGAATGAATAGATTGCTTGTCATACAGCAGTACGCTGGTGTCAATTACGAAGCGCTTTCTTATGTTGCTCAAAATAAACTCCTTGAAAATTTGTATTCTGTCAGATTAAAATAACCATGTATAAGGTTGGAGGAAAAACCTGTGAGTAAAAAATTAGACAAAAAACCGCCTTCTGAATTAAATTTAGAAGAAGGTGCTACAGTAATAAAAGATGATACGTGTTTTGGTGCGTATAAAAGGTTAAACACGACCTGTAACTCCGAGAGTTGTAGGTATTTTCAAAACATGAACGGAAGACATCAGAACTGTGTTATTAATGCTGCTGCCGAAGGACCCTTCACACTTCAGGAAGTCGGCGACATATTCAGCGTGACCAGAATGAGAATATGTCAGATTGAAAAAGCTTCTAAACAACTTCTTAAAAACTGTATAGATGAGAACCACATCTAGTTTCTGGTATATCATTTTCAATATCATGGTTATCAAATCTAAGTATCTAGCTCGACCGCCAACATATACGTAAAAAAAAAGAGAGGGCACCCTCTCTTTTTATAGTACCATGACAGTACATTAGCTAAACTTTAGAAACTAGATCCGGCAATTAAGAATCTTTTTGAGCTTCTAAAGTAAGCTTAACTAGATCACCTGCTCTAGCCTTCAAATCTCTAAGACCCTTACGAGCCCTAACACCAGCAGACTTATTGCCGTGTGCATTTTTATGTACATCAAGCTCAAGCTCTTCTACTAATGACTTAAGAGACTCCCAATTTTCTAAAATTTCTGTTGCATCACTCATCTTCATTTCCTCCAGGATATATGATTTTTTGTTCTTGATGATCGCCTTCCGTTTCTTCTGGATCTATTATGTTTCTAATTGCGATCATCTTTTCTCTATCCTCTAATTCTAGAGCTAGATTAGAAATTATAAGCATAATTTGCGGCTGTGTAACACCAAACCGCAAAATCTCATGAACAACGTCTCTTGACTTCTTAGTGTCGTTTAGCCAGTTGAGGTCTTCTTTTTCTAATTTCTGCGTTTCACTCATTAAATTATCTCGGACATAGAGAATGGCTCTATTTCAAATTTGTTTCTTCCCTTGTACTTTAAAACTTTACCCGTTCTTCTTCCATCGTTAAATTCTTGAGATAATATAATAAAGTCTCCCGTCTTATTCTCATCTATCATAAACTTAACATGCTCATAGTCTGGCAGCTCTTTTTCGTAACTTTTCAAGATGCTTAAGACAGACTCTGGGAACATAAGAGACATGTCTTCTATTGTAACGCTTGACTTTGTACCTTCTACGTTGTTTAGGATTTCTGACTTACAGATCTCATACACCCTGTGTACAACGCCACAATTATTACATGTGACCATTTTTTCAATTACGTTACCATCGTCATCTTGGATCGAGAAAACTTTAAACTTATGTAAGGGTGGGTCTTTTCTTTTTTTCATCGTTGGTAGAATGCACCTACATTGTAGGAGATGCTTTACACCACGCATTATTAAAGGCCCTTGTTCGCTCTTATCGTATCAACACAGTTATGAGCAACAGCTTGTATAACAGACTGCACTCTCTGTGCGTTTTCTCTTGTGACCGTATCTTCTGAAACAAGACTCGCGACTGTTTCTGCAATCTTTGTTTCTAACAAGATCTTAACCGCATTGAAAGAATCACTGACCTGACTTTTTTCAACTACGTCTTTTGTTGATGTCTTTTTTCTTGGCATTACTGTACTCCTATTATGATCTCTTTGTGCTATTTAGCATATGCATCTGCTAGCCACGACGAAGCCCAAGAATCTGGCTTCACCACACAATCGTATCCTTGTGATTTTACCCACGATGTGGCAGAAGTAAAAACTTGCGATGATTTAAATCTTTTATCTGGATTGATATCTAAATGGACGTAAGTCCTTCTTAGTAGCACCAGACCGTTAATTGAATTAGCTAGCTCTATAGCTGTCTCAGCTTCTTTCAAGAGACGCATCTTCATATTTGAGATCTGCTTTTTATTTACTTTTTTTCTAGCAAAAAAATACGTTCCACCTTTGGTAGGTTCATACACAGCTACGACCACCGCAAAAATACACTTATCTTTTATAACATGTGAATCACAACCTACGTGAATTTCGCAGTGCTCCTTTTTTGCTTTGATATAGTCAATCACGCTAAGAAAGTCGACCGCAGAAGAGCTTGCATTACACCAACTTAGTTCTTCTACAGTTCTTTTATTCATTCTTCCAACCTTATCATTGCACGGATATTTTTAATAGATGTAATATCAGAGTGGGCAGCTCTTCTCGCTTTTTCAAACTCCAGTGTTGGAAGATAGTCTACTCCAGAGGTCCCCTTGACTCTTGTAACACCTTGCTGCGCGCACTTCAGAAAATAACTGAAAAATGCAGAAGCCTTATCTTCTATGACCCCTCTCTCTGTCTCATTTACAAAAATCCTTAGATCCACTGTTCTTGAAGAGAGTCTCGCAAATCTTTTACCCAAAAGCTCTTTTACATCATCAACTTTTTCTTTCTTTATTTTTTCAAGTACTTCTTTCCTTAGCCTTGCACATCTCATTACCTCCTGCTCATCTAGCATTAGCTTGAGAGTTCGCTTACCAGAATTAAAGAAGGCACTATGATTTTTTTTGTCATGAATCTCGACACCACTAAGAAGAGCGCCAGTGTCTTTAGACAGCAGGCTTTCACCTGTCACCATCGCGATGTCTCGAAATTCGTTTATGGTCTCTAAAGAATCTTCAACCAGAAATGGAAGCACGAATGTTTTTCCCTGCTGCCAGTTCACTAACAATGTGTTTTGGACATCCTCAGAGTAGCCCGTACAAATTAAAATGACTTTCTTCTTAGTCTCATAGGAAGCCTGTAGTATGTGGTGGATTTCGCTTACATCGACTATTGAGCCACTATACAACACGATGCAACAGTCACTTATTTCTTGGGTCTCCAGGTATGGCTCAAAAAAGCTGGCTGGCTTGCACAACGTTTTGAGACCTTCATCAACCCTTACTTCTTCGCTGTCAGTTGTGGGTTCTATAGATACAGTACCTGACGAGCCAGCAGAATACAGTCCCTTTAATAAAAGCTCTTTATAGTTGTTTAAGAATTGATCTGGTACCTTCTCGAATTGCTTAAATAGATCTTTCGAGCTAATACGTCTCCCGCCTCCAGATGCCTCTACTTTTTCGCCACACAATATATCGAAGTAAGCAGGTAAAGCCAGCGGACAAGACATGTTAATTCTATACATGCTTGATATTACTAAGTCTTTTGCGGGAGAAGGGCAGGAGTTTATTTCATCAATAAAAAAGCGAAAAGCGTCTACCCATCCGATACCGTTTATCGAAGCTCCAGCGACTAGAAAGTAATTCTTTTCTTCTATTGATTTCTTAAAGCTTTTTATGTGCTCTAAAAAAAGTCTTTTTTCATAGTCAAGAGCTTTATCTACAACCACTCGATTCTGCATACTCGTCCTCGTGTAGCTTAATGTAGATCAGTGTCTGGATCAATATCAAACTTTTTATTCCGGGATGAAGATGGCTTTTTACTTTTTGAGGTAGAGCCGAAAAGCTTAGACAAAGACTTACCGAGCTCTTCTGCTTGCTCATTTAGAAGCTTTGCCGTGGCTTGTTCATTTTCCTTTGTTTCCTTCTTTTCCTGTACCTGTAACGCGAACCTACAAAATGCTACAAGCAAACTAGTAGCCGCGATTCCTAGCGACCAATTTAGGCTGTGAAATGAAATAATAGCTGCGAATATTAACAGCATCTCTGCGTATCTAATCTTCATTGTTTACTCCTTACTAAGCAGACCAATAATACTAATTGTAATAGATCAGAGTGTATATTTCATAAAGTATACCATCGTTCGATCTCTTCATCTTTCGTATACCTTATCAAAAGCTCTTGGTCTTTCTTTACATCTCTAGATGACCAAAACTCTATGGATGGCTCCTTCATCTCTTTGCTCCATCTCCAGACTGTATTACATTCTTGCATGTGGTGGTTATATAAACTACCATACCCTAGAGCAATAGATACTAGCCCTGATTCGTGCTCGCCAAAGATGTAGTTTTGTAGGGGATGCAAAGTTCTAAACTCTACAGCGAATTCATGAAGAATATTACTGTTGAAAAGAATTGTTGGGCAAATTTCTATACACGTATTTGCTCTTATTTCTTCTGTTGCAAACACACCGTTCCCGTGAACCGGCGATGACCGAACCTCTATGGGACCTCTGAAATATCTTTTAAGGTTTTGCTTTTCTCGGAACATACGCCCCGCTTTAGCTGTCACGCCACAGGTTATTACTAGCGTACACCAGTATTTCTTCTGCAGAGTCTGGTGTGTACCCATAATCGTCTATTAACGTCTGCACCATGGAAGAGTATTTTTGCTTTTGCTCATCATCCCTAGTTTTGGACTTGGTAACGATCCTTGCAAGGTCTTTAACAGAAGTGATCAGGTACGTTTCTATTGCTTCCTTGAGTGGTTCATAAGAAGTATAATCTACCTTCTCGCTTCGTCTCATTTTAGAAAACATGTATGCAGTGACGTCAGCCCTAAAGCCGTCCTTACCAGCATCGCTTACCCCGATTGTAGACTCAATTGACCTCATAAAGTTTTCATCAGGTGCCATGTCTTCATTCGTAACCCGGTCCTTTAAGCGGCTCTTTGTTGTGTAGGCTTCTGCATTATCAAGATAATTTTCAAAAATAGATTGAGCCTGTTCTTCATACGCAGAAATGAATGCCTTAGCAATTTCATTCTCTAAAATTCTCAGGTATTCATTTCTGACAACGTTTCTAATAAGACCTAAGCACTTGTCTTGAAACTCTCTATCTATAATCTGCTCTTTGACTTGCTTAATTAGAGAGTCCAGGATTGATATCGGAGTTACAAAGCCCTTGTCGGAATCGCTAAGAGCATTATCAACGGCCTTCATGATAAACCGAGTTGATATTCCATTCATACCCTCATTCGGCGCTTCATCCCTGAGGTCTCTAATATCTATCTTCTTTACTCTTCCCTTTTCTACGACTTCTTCACCGTTGTACAACTTCATCTTAGTGAGCGGATCACATTTCTGACTGTCCTTAAGGCGGCTTAAGACAGAGAACATAGAGGCGATTCTGATCGTGTGAGGTGCAATGTGCGCGCTGAAGTTTGATCTACCTAATATCTTCTCATAAATCTTTATTTCTTGTTCTAGCTCTAAAACATAGGGTACGTTTACCTTTACGACACGGTCCAAGATCGCTTCGTTAGTGTGCTCACTCTGGAACCGGTTCCATTCAGATTCATTACAGTGAGCTAAGATGACTCCATCGAAGTAAATCATGTCGTGCTTTCCGGGGGACGGAACTCTCTTCTCCTGTGTCGCGGTGATGATGGTATGGAGGAATTCAATTTCGTTCTTAAAGACCTCTACAAGCTCAACTATACCCCTGTTACCAACATTGAATGCACCGTTTAAAGACAGCGCTCTTGGATCATCTTCAGAATACTTATCCAGCTTTGAAATATCTTCAGAACCAATTAGGACTGAAACGTCTTGAGAATTGGCGTCCATTGGGGGCACTGATGCTACCCCTCTCCGCGCCCGTTGTGAAAATGTAGTTTGTTCAACCTCGAACTTCTCATACTCACCGCTATAATCTTCAAAGAGAAGCTGTCTGGCAACAGGTGATATGTCACCTTCGATGTGTGCACCTAACATTTCGCTAAACTTCTCTCTAAGGGAACGAGGTAGTAGCTGCAGGGGCTCTCCCCTCTGCGGGTCGCCTTTTAAGTGGTAATATGGTAACCCATCTAGAACGCCCTTCACATGTTCAGTAAGAGCAGACTTACCTGCGCCTACCGGCCCCATCAGCAAAAGAACCTGACGGCTTTCTTCACCCTTTAGGGCAGCTGATCTCATAAACCTCATGATCTTTGCGATGACAGACTCCATTCCAAAAAACTCGTCTTGGAAATAATCATATGTCTTAATGTTGTCCCCATCAAACAGCTTATGTTTTCTAGGGTCAGAGTCATCCATGGTTTGTATACCACGTCCGGCTATTGCATCGTACAACCTCTTATGGGCATGATCCGCGATCTCCGGATTTTCCTCTACTAGCGAGAGGTACTCCAGAAAAGTGCCCTTAAACTTTTCTGTCTTTTTCTTTGATCTCTGCTCTTTGATTATTTCTAGATAGTTCTTCTTGGACATTATCTTCCCCAAAATTATATTTCAAATGGTTCATCTTCGATGATGGTGTCTAATTTAACCACATCACCCCATAGATTACTTATGTGTTGTACTACGGCATCTGCATAGTCTAGCTCAAGATCTCTTCCGTCGTGTTCATGAATGAGACACAAAACATTATGTTCGTCTATTCCGTCAATCATTATTATAGGAATACTATTACCTCCGACCTGTTTGATTAGGTCTTCCCTAATATTTTTCCACCCTTGATCATCTCCGACATCGTCTACCTTATATTCATCCCTATGAAGAGAGTAGCTAAACAGTTCGAGTTCCTCGCAGTCTTCTTGCGTTAGATACTGCCTTATGAAGCTTTCATCATTTAAGGACTCTCTTGCAATGAAACATTCTTCTAACCCATACCTCTCTTCTATCTTTCTGAACATGTGGAACCCAAGGTGATACGGATTGATGGAGCCTGGATGAGGTCTTACTACTTCGTTATGTGTCTTTAAGAATGGGATATGCATTCCGCTTGGTAGCTCAAGTTCGTGCATAAGTCTGTAGTGCCAGTATGAAGCCCAACCCTCATTCATAACTTTCGTTCTGATCTGAGGCATAAAATAGTGCGCTTCTTCTTCTACAATCTTTATTATTTCTCTTTGCCACTCTTCCAAGTTAGGGCTCATGTCAGCAAGAAATGCAAGAATGTTAACTTCTGCCTTGATAGGTAACTTCTCTGGATCTGGTACAAAATATGAGTTGTCATAAACACCAGACTTTATATCATCAACTAGCTTTTGCTTCTGAGCTGACTGCTTTACATAACGCTCATATCTTCTCGGAACGCTGTACGCCAATGCGTGAGCGGAGTCCAGAATATTCTCTACCTGATCAGCACCGATGCTGGGATCTTCGATCAATCTGTCGATATACCTTTTTGCGTTGCGCATGCGAAGAATAATGTTCTCTGGGTGAGTATGCTTAAAAGTGACATTGTTTTTAAAGAAGTCGGAATGACCAATACAATGTGCCATGATTAGCACTTGAAGGTACATCGGGTTTTCTTCCATCAAGTAGGCCAAAGACGGGTTGCTGTTGATTATCAATTCATAAGGAAGCCCCTGCATACCAGAATTGTACATCAAGTGATTTCTTTCAAACGACTTACCAAAACTCCAGTGGCCATAATGGGAAGGCATGCCGTGATAAGCCATGCTACCAATCATTTCGTAATAATCACAGGTTTCGTACGCCAGCGGAAACCAATCCAACCCATGCTCTTCCGCCATCTTGCAGAGGGTGTCATCCCACTTCTGTAATTCTTTTAGAAAAGTCATACCAGCTCCCCTTTAAAAAAGCTATTGAAAGCAGACCAAATGTCTTCTTTGTTTGATATCTTAGATGTCCTGAGCTTATCATAACGCATTGATTCGAATGTAGTCCCTAAACTACTTTCTTTAAGCCACCCCATCTTTTCAGTCGATGGTTCTATTTCACAATAGCCGTAAAACTGAACTTTCGGCATACAAATTTCCATCTGCTCTCTTACAGAATCATTATCGGTTGGCCAGTTATCACCATCTGATGCGTGGAAAGTATAGATGTTCCAAGATGAAGGGTGGTATCTAGAATCGATTATTTCATTGACCATTTTAATTCCTGTAGAAGCTATTGTCCCGCCAGAAGAACCTCTTTCAAAAAAGCTTTTTTCATCTACTTCATAAGCCTCTGATTCATATGCTACAAAAGCGATATCAACTTTGTCGTATCGAGACCTGATAAAGTGGTATAGCAAAAAGAAAAAGCTTCTAGATAAGAACTTCTTTGTTTTACCCATGGATCCAGAGATATCCATTAGAAAGAATATGACAGCGTTTGAAGTCTTTTTCTCTTTTACAGCGTAATGCTTGTACCTTAAGTCTCTTTCATTGTACGAAAATGATTCTTCTGAGTCGACATCCCGTTTACCTGTGAACTCCTCTTTCTTCATTCTCTTTATTCTTTGTATCGCAGTCTTCTTCTTGTCGAGCCTCGGACGGATACCTTTGGTGCGGTACCCTTTTCTTCTTATCTTTTTAGAAACTACCTGCGCGTTCTTTTTCTTTTCAAAGTTTGGGAGCTCTAAGTCTTTAAACAAATAGTCTGCGACTTGTTCTAGGGTGAGCTCTACCTCGTAGAATTCTTCCCCCTTTTCATTCCCAGCCTTATCAGGCTTTCCACCGGAGCCCTTGCCCTTTTTCTTCTTTCCGATTACTTGCCCACGCTGAAGATCGTTCCCCTCGCCGGAGCCGACTTTTTTACCGCCATTTTCTCCGTACACGAATTTATGTTCTTTCACACCGCGGACTGGTATACGAAATTTCTTTTTCCCGCTTTGACCTATTATCGACTCTTCAGCGACAAGATCATGTATCCCTTCTTTTATAGCTCTCTCGATTTTTTTACGGTGTCTTTCGCGATCACCAGCTGATCGATCCGCTATAGTCTTATGCTTTTTGAATATCGACATACATTCACCTTACGATATTAAGTATCGCTGACTATACATTATAGGCCTTTGAGTGTGCAGAATAAAAGTGCTCAACCGGACTGATCAGATAATTGAGGCAGTTATTACAGAACTGATCTTTGGTGACCCACTCATATCCGGCATGCTCTAAAATCCCTGAGTGTGGATTTACTGTGATGTGTGGGACCTTATTTGTCTTCGCACAAAAAGTTGTCAATGGCCCAGATTTGAATGGAGAGAACAGCATATCATCATCTTGTACCACTATAGAGCTTTCTTCGAAGCACTCTCTCTTAGCAGCTAACAGCTCTGACTCACCCTCGTCTATCCTACCTTTTGGGATATCGTACACTCCGTCATCCTGTATAAGGGCTAAAACCAGAGGCTTTTCGCTACCAATGGTATCCTCTCTAAAAATCACGAAGCCAGCGCCATGTTTCTTACTTACACTCATAACTTACTCTTTTTCAGACTCTGCCAACAACCAAGAAGAACTTTGCACTTTCCCACCGCCGACGTTAAATACAACCTCACACCCAACCTTCTCACAAATATCCCACTCTGGAATGTCTTTAGGAGCTGCTCTATCTCCTCCCTTTGTGAAGTAGTTTGGTTTAAGCTCTGCTATAGCTCCGATCACAGTCTGTCCACCATCATCCCAAATGATTGCAGCATCGACCCCTCGGATACCAGCGATTATTTCAGCGCGTTCTTCAGCTTTCATAAAGGCCTTGCCTTTTTTTCTTTCTAAGAAACCATCTCCATTAACAATGACCGCCACATAACCACCATCTTTCTCAGCCATATCGACTGTCTCCAGAACACACCTTAAGTGTCCTACGTGTAAAGGATCAAACCCTCCACTAGTCATGTATACTGGCAGGTCTCCCCACGCATTTGATTTGTCTATATACTCTCTAAATTCTTGTACAGAATTATACACCTTCATAACTTTAAGCACTCCTTGAAAGTTGCTGGAAACAAGCTTTTGTTAGACCTATAGAATCTCTCAAAATCAGAATCTAAAATATAAGTAGCTGCTGAATCGTCTTTCGACCTAACAGATCTACCAACAGCCTGTAAAATTGTCTTAGCTGTTTGTAAAGAATACCACCACTTCCACTTGTTCATTTTCTTTCTTACTAACTTATCTCCCAAATATGGGTACGGTACCTTACATATAATCTGAAATCTGCTCAGGTCACCCTTCAAATCGACTCCCTCTGTCATTGATGGAGATATTAAGACCGTCGGCTTTCTAGACTTCTTGTGCTTTTCTAAAATAATGTCTCGATTATCAGATCCGTGAATTAGTAGTCGACTGTCACGAATGTTTTTCTTTATATGGTGAGCCACTTTATAGGAATGGCAGTGAATGATACCTTTCTCGTTCTTGTGCTCTTTCAAGATTTGCTTAACAGCAGAAACAATATTTGGTAGCGTCCCATCGATCGAACTTGAGCTCATCTTTCCAACACCTGCGAACATTACAGGTCGATTATCTGGTGGGAATGGAGACGGTAAAGATATGAATGCCATCTCGTCTCTGTTGATACCCACACTTTCTGCATACGCATCTTTATCAAGAATTGTGGCAGACATAAAGATGACTATTTTCCCAAACCTGTACAACATGTCTTCAGAATAGGGCGATATGTCGATCGGTTTGAATTGTAGCTTTCTGCTTGAGTAATTGTCTGCCGGTAGGTCATTCATGACCCAGTTAGCAGAGTTGTACAACTCTAAGAACCTACGAACCTTACAGACATGCTTGTCTAGCATTTCGAACTTTTTAGCGATAGAAGCGAACTCACCAGATCTGATCTTCTCTTTTAGGCCAACATACTTTTCCATCATCCGCTCAAGGTGAGCCAGCTTTGATGAGGTTATAGAAAGATATGTTTCTTTGATCCAGTTTATGTACTGTAACTGTGTCATTCCTGTTGGTATTTGTGTCCCCAAGAATGATTTACAAAACTTGTTAGAGATTGTTATTTCGATAAATTTACTCAACTCCGAATCTACGTTGTGAGCTTCATCAATAACAAGAACTTCTCGGGGAGTAATCTTTCCAGAATACTGGGTCTCTGCTAAAAAGTAAGGAAAATTTGTGACTCCCTCAGTCGAGCTTATAAAAGATTCCTTTGCTTTCTTATACACACAATTAAAAGCACAAGACTTGAAAAACCTGCTTTGCTTGTCAGCTGTCTTTAGAGCCCTTAGACTTTCGCCACATGATGTTTTCTTGTTAAAGTTACAAGTGTAATTTGACGACGATTTAATCGATTTCATCGGACCCCGGAAACCACCAAAATCAGACACGTATTGCTCTTGCAATATCTTTTGAGTCGTTAGAAAATAGCAACCATTCTCATAAGCATCCTCAGCACCAGTCGATAAGATTCTGGCTGCAGTGAGTCCGACCGCACTTTTTCCAACCCCGGTACCAGCTTCAATCACAATATACTTTTTACCAGCGCTTACAGAGCCAAGAATAAACTCGATAGCTTGTGACTGCTGTTCTCTTATATTCTTATAGGGAAATTTTGATTTGATTTTCTCTTGATTCATGCACAACTCCTCATAATGAATTATAAAAGAGTTAGGGGTCTTTTTCAGCTGCGGTTTACTATAAGTTTGTCTATGACAGATACCGTATCTTCAGGGCTTTTGACGCTATATGATCTATTGTGGGTCTTAAGTCTTTCAAATAGGTGCCAATCATTCCCTCCCTTTTCGCACTTATCCCCCACAAAGTACGCTTCGTGTTCAGGGTAGTGCTTTAAGCAGTAGGTCTTATCCCATCCTGTTGGGTATATGTCTAGACTAGTAGACCCCCCTAGCGCAGCTGCTACATCGATACTGAGCGAATGCATTTCTTCTAGTATCAGTCTAGAGTATTTGGAGCGTACCGTCTGTTTTTCATCCAAACTTATCCAGGCGTTTCTAGACTCTGTACCTGCATTTCTGCCTATTGGGCACCAGTTCAAAAGTGATCCCCTATACTGCAAAAATGTTCCCGTATATGGCAAACCAGGGAAACGCTTCATAATTTCTCCTTGCCACTCTATACACAAACGTAGTATGTTGTTGTAGCTTTTCTGACCTATTTCATGAAGCATATCAGCTTCATACTCTAGAAAAAATGAACCAGCTTGATTGGCAGTATACTTTTTTGTTCCGTTGCAAGGAAGTATATCTATAGACGATGTTGGTATGCCACCAATCTCGAATGCTTTAGACATTTGCTCCCAGACGTACTCAAACCCTGATCCTGTCACAACCCCAATTCTTCCGTAGTTGGAAAGTTCTTTAAGCGAATTTATTACATTTTCCTGTATTTGGCTTCTGACAGGCGTTAGGGTACCATCCATATCAAATAAAAAGATTTTTTTGTCTCTACTCATCGTTCTCTCCGAAAATGTCATACTTAAAATTATATTCTTCTGCAAAAGGAGCGAAAATTGAAAGGTAAACGACAAGATAAGAATACTTCTAATGTGCTGTTTTGTTTGCTGGTATTTGTACTGACCCTTACCGGATGTTTAAACCTTTCGATACCTAACAAGATAATAAGAACATCCACCAACGATGTAATCAAAAAAGCAAATAATCTTTTCCCCATAGAATCCTTCGTAATGATCCAACAGGAGTTCGTCATGAAGTTGAGGGTTTGTGAGGGAGATAATGACTGTACATCAACAACTATAGGATCAGCTTCAGCAACAGGCTCTGGCTTTGTTATAAAGACAGACGAAGAAGTGTCATACGTTATGACAGCAGGACATGTATGTACACCACCGGCACCGAGTTTCGGTATTGATCCCTCAGCTTTAGAAGTAGGTTACAGAATTGCCCTCAAGTCAGGATATGGACGGCAAGCCTTATCAGAGATAATCGCAATTGATGTTGAAAACGACTTATGCTTGCTTAAAGCTTCGGACCGCTTAGGTCCGCCGCTGCGGATTAGCAATAACGAGATTATGCTTCATGAAGAAGTTTACAACATGGCTAGTCCGGCCGGCTTAGCTTCTTCACTAGCTGTTCCTGTTTTCAGTGGATATTATGTGGGTGATGTTTCAAACTTAAGCATATTTTCAATACCCGCAGTACCTGGATCAAGCGGCTCGCCTATAATGAATAAAAATAATGAAGTAGTTTCTATAGTGTCTGCAGCCGCGGTTAGATTTGATGAATATGCCATCGGACCGCAAGCAAGAACAATAAGAGAATTTTTGTTAGCTCATTTACCAGAGTGATGTAGATTAAACAATCTTCTCAAGACTTTTTCAACAAGCTGTGAGTCAAGTTCTGTTGTTAATTTTTCCGCTGTATTAACTGCAAACAAGGTGGCTTCGGCCTCTGTTTCAAACTCTCGTAAACCAGAACTAAAATTAAGTTTATCGCAGATTACAGAAACCGAGACTTTACCCCAGGCAGACGGGTACATTTCTACTTGTACCCTGGGGTCGTGAAAAGGACTTACAGGATCATTATTCAGGGTGCGGTAATTACTACCTATTCCATTCTCTGTTATCTTCATACCTGTAAGTATTGTCTAGAGCGCTAATCGTATATATGTTTTCTAGTTGTGGTGCTAGTATCAGGATCATTAGATCCCATATAAATCTCGCAAGCTTTCGATACTTCACCTAACTGTACAATATCGATATAAAACTCTTCATTGTTCAAACTACCAGTAGCGTTTGACTTTACTTCGCTTCTGAACTCATCCCTGACCTTACTCGCTTCGTCCATGGTAGAAAACAATCCGAGGATCCTGCTTCCGTCCCATCCTTTTACGGTAAGTACAGCAAATTCGTTATTACCCATTTCACATCTCTTGGCCATAGGTTGCACAAATAGTTTGGAGTACAAACTCAGCAGCAACTAGTTCTTCTTCAATTTCTTCCAGTCTTTTCTTGGTAGAAAAGACCAGCGTCACACTCTCGCTAGTATCTAATAAGATTAAGAACTTGTCTCTCATTTTCTCTAACGCAGAGACACGTCTAACAATAGAGTCTAGCTCCATGCTTAGCTGTGCGTTTAAGACAAACTTCGCTAGATTATAATCTGCTTGCTCAAAAGGAGTCAAGCCTGGGGTGGTTTTGGGGTTACCGAAACTTCCTGTTACACTCTGCAAATTAGCTCCCTTAAAAGACACCTATGGAATAATAACAAGAATTGAAGTGTTGTACTATGTGCTGTTCGCTATTTGGCTCTTTGTCGAAGGAGATAAACATAGTTTTCATGAGTATCAACTAGGTCACCAAACATATTATCCATGCCGTAAGACAACGCTCCCATCTCATCAAGCAGTGTAGCTGTACCCTCACCGATCTTGACAAGCTGTGTGGTATATTCTAGCGCAAGATCAGCAATTCGCTCAGCAGCCTGCTGCGACGGAGACTCCCAATTATCTAATATAAGCGTAGCGTCAGCGATAATCTTCATAGGACACGCGATGGCTTCATCCTGGTATACCCCAACGCCCTTCTCAATCACTGTGTCTATAGAGCCTTGGACTTCTGTATAGATCTTTCCGTAAAGCTCTACGTGGTCACCAGCAAACCCGGGACCTTTTGTAATATTATGAGCTCCATGCATCCAAAGATGGTAAGCTCGAACGAAACCGATGTAAGCAGAAATAATTTCTTGTGGGGTAGGAGGCATAAGATCTCCCAGCTCAGGTGCTGATGCTATTTCAACTTCTACAGAATCTTCAATTTCCGGACCGCAAGACTCGCGGTATACTTTCAGCCTCATGTGTCACCCTCTTCTTCCATACGCTTCATCTTATAGTCAAGGTAGTGATAGACTTTACCGATATTCTCAGCAGCGACTGCAACCTTCGATTGTACCCATTCTGGTAGGTCATCATCATCCATAAGTTGGTCATGCAAAGATTGTGAATATCTAGCTAGCTTGTCCAACTGGGATTTTGTCATACGACCTTCACCTTCGCCATAACCAAGGTCTCTACCAACTTCATCATGATCGTGGTCA
>MDTB01211225.1_pt1 | contig 17731 bp, 14 predicted proteins | sample 811161 | NCBI WGS metagenome assembly MDTB01 (sample SAMN05326650, study PRJNA326480) | marine metagenome | isolation source: seawater | place: Mediterranean Sea | collected 2009
TATTTAATGAGTTAAAAAAAATAAAAAAAAGGGACTTAATGAAAAGGTATTGTGAACAAAAAAACATTAAAATTGACAATAAGAATTACAAAAACATGAATCATTATTTATCTGAAATCTTTGACTCTTACCTTTACAAAAATATTTATAAAAAAAAATCCTATATGTCTTCCCTTGGTCATTGGAATTATCACGGAGGTAATATAATTTTTCCAAATGTCAAAAAAAATTATAGAAATTTTTATTTAATTGATCCAGATGCAACATGGAAAATTAATGACCCTTTTTTTTCTATGGCTAGATTTATTTATACTTATATCCACGATACAATTGAAAATAAAAAATATTATATTCAAACAAAATCTTTCAAAGAAATAAGTGCCGAAAAAAACAATTTTAAAACAAGAGTCGTATGGTCACCGAATATTAAAAAAAAATATGAAGAGAATTTTTCGGAATATCTTTTACTTAAGAGTAAAAAGAATTTAAATTTTTTAGATAAAAAAGAACAATTTAGATTAAATATGTGCTTAATTTTATGTCTTTTACGTGGGATTAACTCAAATTTTGAGCGTAAAATCCAAATCATTGATGAAAAAGGAACAAAATTTAAAAATAATTCAATTTATATTTTCTTTTGTTTATTAAAGTTTCTGAAAGTTTTCACATTGAACTTAGATAAAAAAAATATATGAAAAATCTAAGAAAAAATAGAACAATTTTAGTTACAGGTGGAAGTAAAGGTATAGGAAGATCAATTTGTATTGAATTTTTAAAGCAAGGAGAAGACGTGGTATTTACTTACAGAAAAAAAGATAGATTTTATACTTCGTTGATAAAATCTCAATCAAATTTCAAGAGTAAAATTTTAGGAATAAAATGCGACTCATCGAAAATTGAAAACTTAAATAAATTAAAAAAAATTATAAAAAAAAAATTCAAAAAAATTGATGTTTTAGTGAATAATGTTGGTGATGCAATTAAAAGAACAAAATTTGAAAAATCCTCAGATAAACTATGGCAAGAGTCAATAAAAGTGAACCTTATGTCAACCGTAAGGACAACGAAAATATTTTTAGATTTATTGAAAAAGGCAAAAAATTCTTCTGTGATTAATATTGGTTCAATAGCCGGAAAAAATCCTAGTTCAGGAGATTCTTTACATTATGCGGTAACCAAATCATCTCTTTCTACGTTTACAAAAGGTTTGGCAGTAGAACTTAGTGGAATAAGAGTTAATTGTGTTGCACCAAGTGTTGTTGATACCAGCTTTCAGAAAAGATTATCGTCAAAAAAAAGATTAAAAAGAATTGTAAAATCAACACCTTTGAACAGAATTGGCTATCCAAAAGATGTTTCTAACATGGTAATTTTTTTAAGTTCAAAAAAAGCAACATTTATTAATGGTGAAACAATTTATGTTGCTGGTGGAAGACAATAATTAATTGAATAGAATTTTAAATATAGTTGATTATTCAAATAATTCTGGCTTAGGTCACCTAAACAGAACACTGGTTTTAAATAAAATATTCGAAAATGTTTCAAAATTTTATTTTGTTTCAGAAAAAAAAATTTTATCAAAAAGAAGAGGAACTATTAATTACGTAAAAAACATAAATAATTTTTTAAAATTGAACAAATTAAAATATAATTATTGTATTATGGATAACTATAATATCACTTTCAAACAAGAAAAAAAATTTAAAAAGATATGTGATAAATTAATTTATATAGATGATTTTCAAAAAAGAAAATCAATATCAGATTATATAATCAATCCATCTCCAATAGCAAAAAAAGAAAATTATAATAAAAGGACGGTAGATAAAAAAACTAAACTTTTGATAGGTAAGAAATTTAATTTTCTCGAATTTCCTTATGTTAACAATCATAAAATAAAATATATCAAAAAAAAAAGGGTAAGAATTTTTGTTTATCTGGGAACGAAAAATAGACTTAAATTGATTAAAGCGATTTTTAAAGGCGTTGACAAAAAAAAAATTAAAGAAATTATCATAGTAAATCAAAAGTTTAAAAAAAAAGAATTGAATATACCGACACGTTTTTTAAAAAATTTAAAGAAAAAAGTATTTTTATCAACGATGAATAGAAGTGATATTTTGATCTTATCTTCTGGTATAGTAATCAATGAGGCATCAAATTTAAAAAAAAAAATTTTTCTAACAAAAATTTCATCAAATCAAAAAAAAAATTATAAATTTTTCATTAAAAAAAGTTTTGTTTCAGATGTTAAAGAATTTAAAAGCTTTATAAATATGCCAGTCAATTATATTAATAAAAATTTAGAGTTGATGAATAATCGACCATATGACTCATATAATAAAATTATTAATATTAAAAATTTGATCAATCCAATAAAAGATAATGAGGGATTTGAAATTACCTTAGAAAAATATTCCCAAAAGTATTGCAAATCCATTTATTTTTTGCAATCAAAACAAAATAGAGAATTTCTAAGTAATAAAAAAACTTTTTCATATGTTAAACATAAGATTTATTTAAATTCTTTTTTAAAAGTTTCTAAAAATCATCTATTCGTTATCCTAAAAAAAAATAAATTTGTTGGATATATAAAATTTACAAAATTTCAAAATTATTATGATATTTCAATTATGTTAGAGAAAAAATTTAGAAATAGATCAATTGCCACTAAAGTATTAAAATATTTTAAACAAAATAAAATATTATCAATGGATATAAAGGCAAAAGTTGCAAAAAAAAATATTTCTTCAATTAGAGCTTTTAAAAAAGCTGGATTTAAAATAAATAAATCTCTAAAGATATTAAATTAAATATGGAAAAAAATTTTAAAAAATCAGGTTTGCTTGATTTTGGCGTTATTCTAAATCAAAAAAAATGTAAGATGTTGAAAAAACGTATTCAAAATTTAAGAGCATATAAAAAAAGCATCTTTTACAAATCATATGATCAATATTTAAAACATGGTAGAATAGCTAAAACTTCACCTGGCCTATCTTCTCATAATGTAATATATGAAAAAAATATTGATTTAAATTTTATAGATAATTCCAAAAAATTCAAAAAGTCAGTGAGTAGTTTAATGGGCTCAAATTACAAAATCATAAAGAGATCAGTAATAATGCACATACCATCTAAATTATTGCCAATGTGGGTTCAAAATAAAACAAAAAATATAGGCAGATCAAACCTTAATCCATGGATTAAAGATAAATTTCAAGATGTACAATATTTTTCATGTTTAGACTTTCATCAAGACATGAATAAGCCAATCTTAGGATTTGATAAATATGCTACTTTTTCAATCAATCTTGATAAAGTTGGAAAAAAAGATGGCCCTGTACAGATTCTAGAAAATACACAAGTATTAGGTAGAACATTTTACCCACATTTTGTAAGACAATCAGCTCATGATAAAAATGTTTGGTTTTATAGCGATCTTAAAGGAAATCATATTAAAAGCAGAAATAGAGTTATTACCGGGCCAGCTGGGAAAGTATTTTGTTTCCATGGATTAAGTTTACATGGGACATTTTACAATGAAAGTTCAAAACCAAGGATCTCCCTAAGGTATTTAATCTCTTCGTCAAAAAACCAATTTAAGAAGACGATATGGGGAAATTCATTTAAAACAGTAAAAGGTAAAATTAAAATCAAAAATGATGCCTTTACAAGGTTAGATGTTAATAAAGATGGGTCCTACAGAGAAACAGGTATTTCTATAAAAAGACCAAACTAATGTCTTTTAAAATTATTAAATACGACCAAATGTCAAAAGATGAATGGGACAAAAATGTTTCATTAATGAGTGGAAATCAGCATTTGTGTTCTTGGAATTCAATAAGATATCAGTCTCAAACTGAAAAAACAAAAAATATTTCATTCTCATTATTTGAAGGAAAAAAATGTATAGCCATTGTTCCTTTAGGAACAGCGCAAGTGGATTTAAAAAATTATGTTCTTGTAAAATCGAAAAATAATGAAAAAGTTTTTGGGTTTGGAAACAACCATTGTCCAGAGCCTATATTAAATAAAGATTGTAATAATTATGAAAAAAAAAAAATATTATCTAACATTAGAGAAATTTTAATTGATTTATCAAAAAAATATAAAATTTATAATTATAGGACAAGGAATCATCCCGTGATTTTTGAAAAGGACAAGCCTTTTTTGTCATCTAAAAATCAATTTTACAGTTTGAAATGGTCTTACGATTTTGTAGTTCATAATACAATAATCCTTGATCTTAAAAATTCCATTGAAGAAATTTGGAATAATTTTAGCAAATATCACAGAAAAAATATAAAAAGAGCGTTAAAAAATAAAATTGAGTTTAGATGTATAAATCATCAAACTAAAAAAAAAACTATCGATGAAAAGTTTAATAATTTTAAAGAAGCACACTTTGTTTCTGCTGGTTTTAAAACTAGACTTGATAGTTCATGGGAGACAATGAAAAAAATGCTGATAGAAAAAGAAGGTGTTCTTTTTATTTTAAAATATGAAAATAAAGATATTTCCTTTCTATACTGCGGAACATATAAAAATTTTAGTTGGGGGTGGTCTCAAGTAAATAATCAATCTTACGAAAAAGAACTTATGCCGCGACATTTGTTAGAATGGGAGACCATTAAATACTTAAAAAAAAATAAATTTAATTTTTATGATGTAGGACAAACTTTTTACTCTAAAGGAAGTGAAACACCATCTAAAAAAGAAAGTTCTATTTCAGATTTTAAAGAGAAATATAATGGACTTAATTATCCAAGAGCATATTTTTTTTCAAATTTAAAATCTAAAAATATTTAGTCATTTTGATATTAAAATTATGAAGCAGATACTCATTACTACACCAATTGAAATTTCATACTGTAAAACAGATAAGCCTACTTTTTTAGGTGAGTGGTGTAAAAAAAAAGACCAGAAAAAAATTTGGCAAAATTTAGACTCTTACACACATAGACATCATTGGGTCGACCAAAACAAACTTTATTCTGATCGTGAAAAAGTAAGTTTAATCTATGAAAAAATTCTTAAAATACTTTCAAAGAAGCTAAATCTATATCATAAACTTAATTTGGACCTAAAATCATGGAGAATAATACTTGGCCCTTGGTTGACACTATATACTGTATGTATTTTTGATAAATGGGAGACTTTAAGGATTTTTTTTGAAAAAAATATAGATGACAAGGAAGTTTTCTCTTACGAGAGTAACGATGAAATTTTTTATAATTTCGGAACTGAAGATTTTTGGAAAAAAGCAACATTTAATGATTTGTGGCAACATAAAAATTTTTTAAGAATTATTAAAAGTAAGTACAAAGATAAAATTAAAATTAATAAAATTGATAACAGTTCATCCTTCTCTCCTTTAAAAAAGGAAACTAATAATGAAAAGGAGTCTAATAAAAATTTTTCAATCAGTCCTCTTCAAAAGGTTTTGTTAATTTTTGAGAATTTTCTCTCATTTTTTGGCTTAAGATTTAATAAAATAATAATAGAGTCTTTCAATGGTCCTAAAAGTGATTTAATCAAAGTTTTATTGAAATCAAAAATTTTACCTTGTTTCTATTTAAGTTCATTTAAATTTAAATTTTTTGAACCAAAAAACTATATAAACTTAGATACAAGGTTAACTTTATTTTCAGATATAAGCGAAAAATTAAACGATTTTGAAAAATATATCTTTAGTTCCTTAATAACAGATCTACCAATAGCATATTTAGAAAAATTTTACGAAATTGATAATTTAAATAAATCAATTAATAACTTAAAAAAAAAATCAATATTTACAATGACGTCGTATGCTTTTAATGAAAGGTTTAAGATTTGGTTAGCTCGTATGGTTAAAAATGGAGCGAAACTTAATTTAGTAAATCATGGAGGTTGTTTTCCTTATAAAGTTGAGAGTTTTTTAGATCATGATTATAAAATTGCTGACAAGTGTTATACCTGGTTCAAGCCATTTAGAGAATGTCAAAAACAAGCAAGCGCAATCCAATTACTTAGATCAAAAAATATTATTAGAGCTCAAGATCCTCAATTATGTCTCATAATTTCTTGCGATGTGCTTCGATATCCAATTAAATTTCAATCCTGTCCATATGTAGAGCAATCTAAAGATTTGTTTGATGATACTTGTTCAATAATAAAAAACCTTAAAATGGAAGTTTATAAAAATGTAGTTTACAGATGTTATTCTAAAGGTTGGGGTTTCGATATGCCTGCCAGATTTTTAGAAACTTTTAAAGATTTAGAGGTAAGAGATCTAGAAAAAAAAACAATTTACGAAGATTTAAAAAATACTAAACTAGTAATTTCAACTTATCCAGACACTGTTACGGCCGAGTCTATAATGGCAAATATTCCTACCATAATTACATTTTCAACAAAATTATATCATTTAGCTCCTTCAATGGCTCCAATTTTAGAAACATTAAAAAAAAATAACATATTTTTTGATAATCCAGAAAGTGCGAGCAACCATATAAATAAAATCTGGAATCAGCCTGATGATTGGTGGAAAAACAAATCAACTCAAAATGCTATTGGAGAATTAAAAAATTATGCATTTAACGTGAATAAAGATTGGATTGATGAGTGGAGTAAAATCTTTAAAGGTGGATTAAATTAAATGAAAATAGCTTTCGTAGGCTCAACACCAATAATGGTTCTTTACGCGCTTTTATTGAGTAAAAAAAATGATGTAACTTTATTTGAGGGTTCAAATAAATTTGGAGGAGCTTGGAGTTTCGCCAAATTTAAAAATAATTCTTATCCTGAAAAAACAAATATTATTGTCCCTGATAATAACGGAGAAGAAAAATTTATTTATAAAATGATAAAATTTTTGAAAAAAGAGTTTAAAATTAAGATTAAGTTAAATAAAAAAAAATATAAAAATACCACTGATTATAAGCCAAAGAAAGTTTTTGATTATGATTTAAACAAGCTATTTATTTTACTCGTTAATTCAAATATAAAAATTGAAAAAACTTGGGTAAAAACTTTTTCAATAAAAGATAATAAAGTAAAAATAAAAAATAAAAACTTTGATAAAATATATCTCCCGTACTTTGTAAAAATTGAAAAAGCTCAAATAAATGAAAAAGCTTATAAATTCCCTTACAATATAATTAATAACAAACATATACAGTTCATCACCAAAAAAAAATTTATGAATGAATTCTACTATATTGAAAATTTTAATAATGTTTTCGATAGAGCTCAGTTAGTAAAAAAAAGTATGTATTATTTTTTTACAGGAAGAGTCAGGAAAAAATATAAAAAATCTTCGTCGAATATGCTTTTAAAAAAGTCAAATTTTAATTTAAAAAAAAATAACTTTAAAAAGATAAATTTAGTATCTTTTCAACATCATTATAGAGACAAAGAACAAATAAAAAAACTCCTATACTTAAAAAAATTTAAGGAAATTCAAATCATCGATACCAGACAATTCGTTTCTTCTTTCAGAAAATTGAGACTTATTTAAATGGATAATAAAAGCAAAGTTTACAAACTATATCAGTCAGGTTTTAAAAAATTAGGTAAAAGCTATCAAAGACTTTACCCTAATGAAGAATTTTGCAGATTTATGGGTAGAAACTTCTTTAGATATAATTTTAATTTAAGAAAAAAAATTAAAATCTTAGAAGTTGGTGTTGGAAGCGGAGGGAATCTTTCAATGGTTGCTGCAGAAGGTTTTCAAGCATATGGTTTAGACTTTTCAAAAGACTCAATTAAAATTTGTAAAAATATTTTTAGAGAAAAAAAGTTAAAAGCAAAATTTGAAGTTGGGGATATGAAGTCAATGCCTTATAAATCAGATTATTTTGATTGTGTGTTTGATGTTTTTTCTTCTTGCTTAATGACAAAGAATGATGGAAAAACATTTTTGAATGAAGTTTCAAGAGTTTTAAAAATAAAAGGAAAATTTTTTTCTTATTTCCCGTCAAAAAAATCAAAATTGTTTAAGTCAAAAAAAAAAGTTCTATTTGATAAAGATACAATTATTAAACTTTATGGAAAAGATTGTGTTTTTGATACCATTAACACCCCTCTTAGATTCATGCACAAAAAGCAGTACATTAGTAATCTTATAAAAGCTGATCTGAAGGCTTATTACGCAGAGGAAATTACAAAAACCTATTTTGATGGCAAAGACTCGTTTACATTCAATGTAATCGAAGCAACCAATTAATTTATTGATATAAAAAAAAATTTAATATAAGAGAAATGTAATTATAATGAGTTATAGCACTAAAGATCTTAAAATACCTTGGGAATATTCTAAATTCGATCCGAACTTAAAATTACAGAGAGTAGTTATGGAAGTTTTTGGAGGATGTAATTATACATGTCAAATGTGTCCTCAGTCTAGCCCAGGAAGAGAACAATCTTTTAAAAAGAAAATGTCTTTGGAAGAATTCAAAAAAAATTTAGACAAAATAGTTCCAAAGTTTGGGAAACCTCAAATAAACCTCGAAGGAAGCGGCGAACCAACTATGGCTAAAGACCTTCCTGAATATATTAAAGAGGTCAAGAAAAGAGGATTAAAATGTTTCATGTATTGTAATGGAGCTAGACTTAATGGAAAGTTTATGAATGATGTTTTAGACGCTGGTATAGATTTTATTAGAATAAGTATCATAGGATATGATAAAGAAAAATATAAGCAGTGGATGGATAGTAATAATTTTGACTTAATCCAATCAAATATTAAAGAGATTCATGAATACATTAAAAATAAATCTCTTAAGACTGAATTAAGTACTTATCATCTTATTCTTGATAATTCTAACCCTCAACGAGATATAGATCTATATAAGAAAAATATTATTGAAAAACTTAACATCAAAAAATCATATATCTGGAGAATGCACAATTGGAGTGGTAATTATAATAATTCATCTAATCCTAGATCTGAGAAGAAAAAAACCTCTTGTGGTAGACCATTTGCACCTGAGTTGACAGTAAGAGCTGGCGGTATCGATGGAAAAAATTCAGCTATAGTCCCATGTTGCCAAACCTTAGGTCCACCAAATGAGTCAAAGAGTGTTCTAGGTCATCTTGATAATGAGAGTTTCGAAGATGTATACTTTGGAGAGAACTATAATAAATTAAGATCAGCTCACGCGAGAGGAGCTTTTGAAGAAATAGATTATTGTAATAGTTGTGATTTTTTATATCAGAGTAAAGAAGTTCTTGCTTGGACAAATGATAAAGCTGCTAGGATAAATAACATGCTAGGGACTGGAGAAGAATTCATTCTTACAGACTTTAGTAAAGACAAGATGATAGTTTAAAACATAAATATCCCTAATTTTATTTTATGAAAATATTGGCGTTACAATTAGAAAAATCATCTGGTTGTGCTATAATGGTTGATGGAAAAATAGTATTCTCATCTAGCGAAGAGAGATTTACTAGAATTAAATCAGACTCATCTTTTCCTAAACAATCTATACATTTCGGTTTAAAAATTGCTGGTATAAAATCTCAGGAACTAGATAAAGTGTTGATATGCTCTAAAGAAGTCACTCTGTATGCATCTTTAGTAAATCTTTACTCTTCTTTGTCTGTAAATGACCAATTAAAAATGATGAAGGAGTATTGGGAGCCAAGATTAGTTCAAGGGAAGACAGTTTCTTTTTTATATATGCTTCAAAACAAAATTGAAAAAAAAACCTATCCATTTAATACAAAACACGCTAAAATTTTTGAATTTTTACAACCAAAATATATTTTTAAAAAATATAAAAGAGATCAGAAAAAACCTTTTCAATCACCAGAGGATGCAAAACAAGTTTCTAAATTTTATTTTGCGGTCATCAGTGATTTATTAAAAATAGATAAATCAAAAATTATTCATGTTGATCATCATACGTGTCACGCAGCATATGGGTTTTATGCTAGTCCAATTAGAGATCATAGAACTATAGTAGTAACTGCTGATGCATTCGGAGATTTTTTAAGCGGTACAGTATCGATTTATAATAAAAGACAAAAAAAAATTGTAAGAGTTAAATCTTACTCACACAAAAATTTTCAATTAGCAAGAATATACAGATTTGTTACTTTATATTTAAAAATGTTAGCTGATTCTCACGAATATAAAGTAATGGGATTAGCACCTTATTATTCTGGACCAAAAGTAAAAGAAGTTGAGAAGGTATTTGATAATCTTCAAAAGTTAAGAGGTATAAATTTTACTTTTAATAAAAAAGTAAAAAATATTTTTTATTATTTAGAAAAAAATTTATTCAATTTTAGATTTGATCATATTGCTGCTGGTCTTCAAAGTTTTACAGAAAAAATTTTAACAACATGGTTTGAAAATATAATAAAAAAATATAAGTCAGGTGTAATTGTTTTTTCTGGTGGAACTTCAATGAATGTTAAGGCTAATATGAAAATTTCTGAAATTAAAACTTTGAAAAAAATTTTTATATGTGGTTCAGGCACAGATGATACTTTGCCAATTGGAGCCTGCTATCATTGGGCTGAGAAATACGGATTATCACCCAAACCTTTGAAAACGATGTATCTAGGCACCGACTCTTTTTATAAAAATATTGAAATAAAAAAATTATTTTCAAAATATAAAATTTTAAAATATAAATCTATTGATCAGGTTTTAGGAATATTGAATTCAAAAAAAATAATTGCAGTTTGTAGAGGTAGAGCTGAAATGGGGCAAAGAGCTTTAGGTAACAGAAGCATTCTTGCTGATCCTAGAGATTTGTCAGTCGTAAAAAAGATTAATGAGGTTATAAAGCAAAGAGATTTTTGGATGCCCTTTGCGCCCATAATACTTTCAGAACATCAAAAAATTTTAATCAAGAACCCAAAAAAAATTAAATCACCTTTTATGACTATTGCTTTTGAAACAAAAGATAATGGAAAAAAAATTCCAGCTGCAATTCATCAATCTGATAAAACCTCAAGAGCGCAAACTTTAAGTCGAGATGAAAATCCCGAATTGTGGAAATTAATAAGTAAATTTTACAAAAATACAGGTGTACCAGCTTTATTAAATACATCATTTAATTTACACGGTTACCCAATAGTTAATTCAATATACGATGCGAAAAAAGTTTTCGAAAAATCGGATCTAGAAGCTTTATGGCTTCAAAATCACATAATAATTAAGTAATTTGAAATGAATGTAAAAAAAAAATTTAATATTTTAAAAGAAGTTAATAAAGTTTATAAAGAACAAAATCCATCGTTATTTTTAAAAAAAATTGATAATAAGAAGAAGTTAAAAAAATTATTAATATCCAGAAAAAAACTTCTTTTAAAACTAAAACTTCATCCGAAAATTTTTAAAAATTCAAAATTAATTGAACTAGGTTCTGGTAGCGGTCAAAATACTCTAGTATTTGATACAATGGGAGCAGATTGTACTCTTGTAGAGTATGATAAAAATTCTTACCTCAACTCTTTAAAACTATTTAAAAAATATGCTAAGAATCAATACAATATTATAAATAAAGATTTATTTAAATTTAAAACAAAAAAAAAATATGACGTTGTGGTTAGCAATGGTGTTGCCCATCACACGTTCAATCCAAAAAAAAACTTAGACATTTGTTGTAAACTTTTGAAAAAAGAAGGGTTTTTACTTATTGGAATTTGTTTAAAATCTGGATGGTTCCAAAGAAACTTACAAAGAGCGATACTATATAATTTGAGTGAAGACAAAAATGATTTGATTGTAAATTCCAAAATTTTATTTAAAGAAAATCTTATTCGCTCTGAAAAATTTGGAGGAAGAAATAAATTTCAAGTAATTTTTGATACATACGTAAATCCTAAAATAAATAGTTTAGAATTAGAAGATATTGTAAAAATCTTTAGGAAAAATAATGTTTCTCTATTTTCTACATTTAATTATGATAAATTTATTAAGGATCTTTTAACCCCAGAGTTTATACAACATCGGCAATTCGATAAAAAAAGAGCAATAAAAAAAGACTTGATAAATTTATCAAAATTTCATGAATTTAGTTTAACAAATAATAAACCTAAAAATGTCGCAGTTCTGAAAAACTTTAAACAATTAGACTCGTCTCTAAATAAAATAACCTCTCAATTTAATGATGTAATGCCAAACCGAAATATGAACTTTTCAACTAAAAATATTTTAAATTACCAAAAGGAAATCAATAGATTAAAGAAAGTTGATCTTATTGATATTGAATATAACAAAAAATTTTTAAATGAAGTAAAAAAAATTTTAAAAATTTTAAATTTAAAGTTGTCTAAAAAAAATAAATTAGCTATAATGAGAAACTGTTTAAGAAAAAGTAAGTACATATTTAAAAAATTTAATGGAGTAGGTATTAATTATTTCGTTGGATATAAAAATTAAACGATACTAAATATTAAATGAAACAATATCTAAAAGTTCAAAGTGATAGAAAAAAGTACCATCTTAACCCTTTGAAAAATACAGTGCATAGATCTTCTTTGTTGGCTCCAACCATGCAAGGAGCGGAAACTTCGATTACTTTTATTAATCATTTTTTAATTAAAAGAAATTACAAATCTGTTGCTTTAAAAATTTCAGCGATAGATCAACACGGAAACTTGATAGATAGCAAAACATCTGAAGTATTTGAAAAAAGAGTGTATACATTAAATTTAACCAAAATGTTCTCTAAAGATAAAGTGAAAAATTTTTTAGTTGAATTTTTTTCTGATAAAAACTTATTTGTGCCTTTCCCTGCAGTCATAGTCTCGCACACTGGTAAAGATTTTTGCAATGTCGTCCATTCTTTTAACAGAATATTAAATGATGTTTTTGAGAATGATCAAATTAATTATGAAAATGTAGCAGAATCGTCGATTGATGTTATTAATAATGAAAAATTTGATACTTTTTTTAATTTAGCATCAGGCATGAAAGACATTAATGGTTTCTTAAATATTGCTTATGAAAAAGAAAATGAGAAATTTTCAAAAAAAATTAAAGTATCATTACCTAGGTTAAGTTTTAAATCTTTTTATTTATCAAAAATTTTACCAAAAAAGTCTGAAGGTGGAACTATAAAGATTGAGCAACCTAAACCAGAATTCTTTTTTGGAAGAATGCTAGCGGGAAGGATTAATAAAAAAACAGGAGCATTTAGTGCTAATCACTCATTTTATGACTCCTCAAAAACTAAGGAATATTTCAATTCAAAATTAAGTTTTAGAACTTATCCTTTTTTTAAAAATTTTTCCAATAAAGTAGTTTTTTACCCAATAATAAGTAAGTGCGATTTAGATATCAAAATTGATATAAAAGATAAAAAAAATAACTTCAGCTCTAAAAATTATAAATTTAAATCAAATTCTAAAACTCCTTTAGAAATAGATATTTCAGAAATAGTAAAAAAAAATAATCTCAAAAATATAAATGCTTTCACAGTAACTGCCCACTCGTCAAAAGGTAAGGTTCCAACAAGAATAAATCATCAGCTCATATATGGAGGGCAAGAAAAAAATCATTCTCTTGACTGTTCAATAAATGTGTCACTTACCAACGATACAGTTTTTACACCAAAGAATAAAAAAAGTTTTGTATGGGGATCTGCATTAGCTAATAAAAATTATAAATCCAATATTGGTTTTTGCTTTAAAAAGAATGGTGGCTTAGAGGAAGAAGTTGAGATTGACTTTTATAGTGAAAAGGAAATGTTAATTTCAAAGAAATTTAATTTAAAACCATCTGAAGCAAAAACTTTTAATATAAAAGATTTAATCGATTTAAATGAAAATTTTCAATACGTTTGGTATGTAGCAAAATCTTTAAGACCAGATTTAAATGCATATTCTGTTCATAAACACAATGTGTCTGAAAATTCATCTGGTGAACATAACTTTTAATTTTTAATAGCCAAATTAAGTGTTAATTATAATTTCTGATGAAATTTTTTAAATACTTTTCTTATCTTATAGAAATTATTTTTAAGTCCAAATTTATATTTTCAAAGCCCGAAAAAACACAAGTATTATTGTATGATCAGGGAAAAAAATTTAACGAACAAGTTAAACAAACTCTTAAAAAAAAAACTGTTTCTATTATCTATGTAAGATTAGAAGAAATAAATTTTTATGTTCTATTCAAAATTATAATAGAATTAAAATTTTTAAATGGGAAAAAACTATTCTTTAATTATCTTTTAGAGTATTGTAGAATAGTTGATCCAGACTGGGTTATCACTTCAATTTATTGGGATCAAAAATTTTATAAATTAAAAAAAGAATTAAAAAAAGATACTAAATTTTGCATTATTCAAAGAATGCCATTTTATGAAAATTTAGTTTCAGTTTTTAAAGAAAAACAATTAGTAGATTTTTTCTTCTGTTATGACGAATTTTCCAAAAAAATTTATAAATCAATTATTGACTCAAAATATGTGATTATTGGCTCATTTAGCAGCAATTTTTATTCAAAGGAAAAAAAAATAGAAAAAAAAGATATTTTACTTATATCTGGTTTTAGAGAAAACTTTCTATCTCACAATAAGGAAAACATATACCTTAAAAACTTAAATCAAGAAAAAAAAATAATAAACTACTTGATCAAATTTTCTGAAAAAGAAAACTTAAATTTTGATATATTACTAAAACCTAACGTTAAAACTAAAAACTATTCTAATCATTTCAAAATTTCGAATAATAAATTGATTTTTAATACAGGAGATAACGCATATAAAATCATAGATAATTATCAATTTATTTTACTAACGAATTATAGCGCTATGGGTTTTGAAGCCGCTGCGAGAGGATTAAAATATGGGGTTATCCCAATGTTATCGAATCCAGAAAACAATAAAAATAAAAACAGCTTTAATATTCATTTAGATGGAGACGATTACATAAATTTTAAAAAGTTTATGAAAAACATATTTTACGAAAATGAGGAAATTTTTTTTAAAAAATATGATGAAACTTTCAGTAGTTGTTTATTTGATCAAGAGAATAAAATATTTCAATCTTACATATCAAAATTTTAATGAATACATTTTCTAAAACCTTTCAACTTTTACCTAAAGAATATAAAAAAAAATCAGTAATTTTTTGTTTTCTTTTAGCTATTGCTACTTTATTAGAAACTTTGGGAATAGGGTTGATTTTTCCTCTAATAGATTTGATTGTAAATGATAAGTTTACTAAAAATCTTTTTGGAGTAGATCTAGTGTCTTTTTCGAATAGATATGAAAAACGAGATTTAGTCTTTAACTTTTTAATTTTTTATATTTCTTTAATTATTTTAAAATCAATTTACTTAATAATTTTTGCTTATTGGTATAATAGATTTTCTCAACATCTTTACAAAAACCTAAGTGAAAAATTATTAAAAATTTACACTGATAAAAATTTTGATTTTTATTTTAAAAGAAATTCATCTGAGCTTCTGAGAAATGTTGTAATTGAATGTAAAAATGTCGGATCAATGGTTTTACAATATTTAAAAATAATCGTGGAGCTAGTTTTTAGTCTAAGTATAATAGCTATCATTTTTTATGTTAATCCTTTTATTGCATTTATTACTTCCTGTATTTTTTTATTTTTTTCAATTTTTTATTTTTCATTGGTAAAAAAAGTTATCTATAAATTTGGATTGATTAGACAAGTCACGTCAGGTGAAAAAATTAAAACACTTCAAGAAACTTTTAATGGAATAAAAGATATTAAATTAAAATCGTTAGAAAATTTTTTCCAAAAAATTTACCGAGAGTCAATAGATAGATTTACGACCGCTGCTTATAAGCAAAATACTTTAATTGAATTACCTAAAATTTTAATAGAACTTGTATTTCTTATTATTGTTTGTTTGATTGTTTTATTAAACTTATTGAACAACTCCAATATTGAGGAAATTATACCTGTTTTGGGCCTTTATGCAGCAGTCGCATTAAAACTTATTCCAAGTATTTCAAAGTTTTTGTCTTTTTCGCAAAATATTCAAAGTCTGAGGCCCTCTATTGATTTAGTAAGCAGCGAGATGGAAAAGGAGAAAAAATTTCAAAAAGATAAATCCAAAAAAAGTAGTGAATATATTGAATTTAAAAATGATATTTCACTAGAAAGCGTATCCTTTAATTATGAAGGAAAAGAAAGAATATTCAATAATTTCAATCTTAAAATAAAAAAAAATTTATTTTATGGAATTATTGGTGAGAGCGGCAGAGGTAAATCTACTCTTATAGATCTTATTATAGGAATTTTAAAACCAAATTCGGGCACAATATCTGTAGATAGCAAAAATATAAATTTTGCTTTGAATGGATGGCAAAAAAAAATTGGTTATGTCTCTCAAAATATCTTTTTAATAGATAATTCTATTAGAAAAAATATTGCACTTGGAGTTACAGATGAAAGAATTAATGAAAAGCAAATAATTAAATGCTCTAAAGAGTCAATGATTTATGATTTTATAATGTCACTAGAAAATAAATTTGAAACTAATATCGGTGAAAAAGGAATAAAGTTATCAGGAGGTCAAATTCAAAGATTAGCAATTGCCAGGGAATTATATAGAAATCCAGAAATATTAATTTTAGATGAGGCTACGAGTGGATTAGATGAAAAAACAGAGGATGAAATTTTAAATTTGCTTGAAAAAATTAAAGGAAAAATTACAGTTATTATTGTGTCACATAGAAAAAATACGATAAAAAATTGTGACGAAATTTTAAATTTATCGAAATAAATTCAATATAAATACCCATGATCTTAGAAAATAAAAATATTTTAGTTACCGGTGGTGGCAAAGGTATCGGTTTTTCATCAATTTTAGAAGCTGAAAAAGAGGGAGCTTATGTTTATGCAATTATTAAATCAAAAAAGGACTCTAAAAAATTTAAAAATATAAAGAATATAAAAATATTTTACGGAAACGTTTCTGATAAAAATTTGATAGATAAAATTTTTGCTAAATCAATTAAAGATAACAGATTAATAAGTGGCGTAGTTAATAACGCTGGAATAAGACAAAGATTAAAATTTGGTAAAATAGATAAAAAAAAATTACACAATATATTTGAAATAAATTTCTTCTCTATATTTTATATAATGCAAGCATTTTCTAATTATTTAATTAAAATTAAAAAAACCGGGTCAATAGTAAATATTGGGTCAATAGTAGGTAAAAATGGATTTTCTCAATTGGTAGGATATGCTTCTACAAAGAGTGCTCTTGAAGGTCTTACTAGAAGTTTTGCAATCGAAATGGCAAGTAAAAAAATTAGAGCTAATGTAATTAATCCAGGATTTGTTAAAACATCATATTACAAAAAATTTAGAAAAAAAAAAAAATTATACAATTGGACGTTATCAAGAACATCAATGAAACGATGGGGTGAACCACTTGAAATCTCTAGTGTAATAAATTATTTACTTTCTGATAAATCAGAATATATTACCGGAGAGTGTATTAATGTTGACGGAGGTTGGATAAGCCCATGAAAAAAAATAATGTGTTAATATTAATCCCCGCCAGATTAAACTCGAGAAGATTGCCTGCAAAAGCGTTATTACCAATAAATAATCTTCCGTTAATAATTCATGTGTACAAAAGGGCAAAACTTGCCAAAAAGGCAGATGAAGTAATTATTTGTTGTGATGAAAAAAAAATTTATAATGTAGCTAAAAAATATGGTGCAAATGCAATACTTACGTCCCAACATCACAAAAATGGCACAGAAAGAATATGCGAAGCTTATAAAAA
>MDTB01147536.1_pt1 | contig 17730 bp, 25 predicted proteins | sample 811161 | NCBI WGS metagenome assembly MDTB01 (sample SAMN05326650, study PRJNA326480) | marine metagenome | isolation source: seawater | place: Mediterranean Sea | collected 2009
AATATTAGAATCAACATCGCAGGCGTCACTATTGATAGTGGCCAAAATTCTAATATCATCAACCAATCCTTTCTGGTTAATTTGTATTCTTTTTGTTTTTTCTTTTTCATCTAAACTTGCTTTCTAAATGAGCCAAATGTTCTTGGCACCATTCTTCTAATTCGTCCGCGAAAGGTTTGTAGTCTTCAAATTCAAATCCCATTTCTTCCGCTTTCTTTTTGAAAGAGTGAGCAAAGGATCTAGGTCCCATCAAAGCATCATCACCATTCCATTCACAAAGACCTTCTACGAAGTTTCCTTGGGTATATCCCTCTATAAAATCTTCGTATAGATCTTCTAATGTGGTTGTCTGCTTTTCAAGTACCTGAACCACTATGCCATCTCCTTAATTAACTCGTCTGCTGGTTCCCAATCAATTCCGTTGTCTGAATATTGCCAAGTACCTTTCATGAATAAAAATAAGTGGCCAACATTTTTTCTCATCTCTTCCTTGTTCCAAGATAAGTTGGATTCAATCACATCACCAAATCCATCCACATACCAATAGTCTTCTTTTCTGAATGTTGGTACAAGGATTGGTGAGTCCACCAATTTAATTGCATCTTCCTTGGTTGGGTACTTGTTCAAAAGTATTTGGGCCATCGCCGTATAACTTGACTTCCAACCTGTCTCAACGGCAACCACATTGTCACTTCTGTCAATGTATCCTACCATGATGTCGTGTTTATTTGAGTAGTCTATTTTCTGCATTATCTATCCTCCCTGTTTGAATAAAATTCTGTATTATGGCCATGTCTATTAAAGTGTCTAGGACCTCTTATCGCCATCGCATATGGATTGACCCATGGATCATTACCTTTCATCAATCTCTCCATAATCTTTCTTGCCTTGCTTAATGTAAATGGACCTGAGTGATCTGAATAGTCTTCTAAACCATCATCACCCATGTGCAATTCTGTAATATAATATTGTCTAATGTTCATAATTTATAATAACACGGACGGTAAAACCGTCAACCTATGCAGAAACCCCCATATCTTGGAACATATTCTTCTGATTGTAGGATAATCCCAATGAATAACAGATATATTCCGGATCTTGCTCATTTACTAATCCTTCGGCGTCTAAAATCCAACGAATGGCTGTTTCTCTGTCACTTGCACCATTCTCAATAGTGTTGGCAATTCTTTGTTCGAACTTCTTCAAGTTCTCATCTTCTGCCTCTTTCTCTTCATTGATTGATCTCTCAACTTCTGCTGAAATATAGTCTGCTTCTTTCTGCAGGTCTTCCATAGTCATTGAAGCGAAATCATAATGTCTACCCTTGACACCAAAGGCATCTTTGTGGGCATCATAGATGTAAGTCTCCAACTCCCATCTTTGGAAGTCTTCAACGGTATGAACGCCATAACCTGCCCAATGCTTTGGGTCTTCAACAATAAGACCAATCATCCAGTTTGGATTCTTAGCCATTTTTTCACGGCTCTTGTTATTGATGTCTTTTAGGTAATCAACTAATTTCATTTCAACTTCTCCCTTGTTCATAGTTTCAGTATAAAGCCTTTTACCAAACCGTCAACCTAGATCGGCTTTATATTATACAGAAAAATCAATTTTTTTTGGCACTAGATATAGTGCCGACCACCGAGATCAACCACAAGATGTAGTGCCACAAGATATAGTAGTTGGTCTTAATTGTAGATACTAGGACTAGTACCTGATCAGTTCTGCTAGTTCAGGAAATGTTTTTTGGAAACTTTGATTTCGCTGTTCGTCAAAGACAGATACGAAATTTCTAAATGCTGTCATAAGGTTAGGGTCGTTGTTTGGTATCAGGTGCTTCTCTATCTGTCTCACTTGTTTGATTTTGGATTGGGATAGTTTTTCTCTGATCTTCTGCTGGATATCATCATTGAAGATGTTGACCCTGTAATAATAAGGATCAGTGATCAGGCCGACCCATGGCAAAGGTAGTCCCTGCCTTATGCACCAGGTATGGAATTCATCTTGATATAAGATAGTGAATGCTGACAATGAATGGGAGATGCTCAATTGGATGTTATCGTTGTCATAGGCCAATTTTTGATATTTCTTTATGTTCCGATAGACCTGATCCCAATTGGCAGGCCATCTATTGTATTCAAATCTTTCTCCTGTGTCGTCTATGCTCATTTGTATTTCGACCTTCTTGAATGCTTTCCAAATGTCAATGTTGGCGTCACTGGGATAGGTAGTGGCGTTGGTCGTGTAATGTAATTCTGTATCCTTGGTCTGTCCTTCCTTCTTCATCTTGTTGAGTAGGTCAAAGTGTTCAGGTATCTCTGTCAACATAGGCTCACCGCCTACCACATCAACATGGATAACTTCCTTTGTCTTCTCGTAGATGTCCTGCATATGGACTGGGTCTTGATGCCATTTGTAGATAAGATCTTTCAACTTAAGGTCTGGATTAAGTTTCTTCATTTCACTTGCCCACCTACTACTGGAATGAGCACCACAGATTCTACAGGCAAGGTTGCATAAGTTTCCAAATGATATGCTCAGATATTTTAATTTCCTTTTCTCTGGCGGTAGGTCCATGAAGCCATCTAGATCTATGTGTCCTAGTATGGATTTATCCATCTGCCTTTTGCTCTCAAAGCCGGCATCCTCTTCCTTCCAACACCTTTCACAGCCACGAGGTTTTTCATTCTTAACAAATGATTCTCTCAAATCTGATAACCACTGGCTCTTTTCATATGCGTCTAGGCCATCTTTGATATTGAATTCGGGCAAGTCTCGGCTCATGAACTTGCAACAAGGTCTCAATGTTCCGTTGGAAGTGATGTCTACACTCGTGAATGGATGATGGCAAAGATTACTCATATAAGCCTATTTAATGCTATTTGATTATGGATGATTTTCTTTTCACGCCTTTGGATTTCTGCATAGGTGAAGCACCTGGTCCTTTGGCTTTGGATCTCTTGATCTGGGCACCCTTCAATCTCAATGAGCCACCCCTTGCTCTCTTGGTGATGCCTAATTTCTTACCTGCCACCTTGGCCTTTATCGCTCTCTTCTTTCTGATCTTGGCAGACTTCTGTGGATCAAATTTGGCGAAACAGGTTGACGGAGATGCCACGATACGACCCTTCCTAGGACCGCTGGTGCATCTGAATCCCTTGGTCGGGGCCCCGCCTTTCTTCCTTCTGAAAATCTGGCTGACTCCTTCCGCTATGGCCGAATGGTCTGGATGCTCAACAATAGTGTCATCTATCATTTCTGGCACTATATTTTGTGGCACTATATCTAGTGCCGGACCGCCTTTGGAGACACTAGATGTAGTATCGCAAGATCTAGTATCTTGAATTTTTTCTGGCACAACGGTGATTTCTGTGATCTTCATATAGGTATTTATTGATTGATCCTGCCGTAACCTTAAACCTTAACACCTTAATACTGAACCTTATACCTTAATGCTTAACCTTAAACTAGAACTTAAACACACACTATATTACAGTCTGTTACATTTAAACAAGATCAACTAGCAGGCAAGAATAGATTAAATACAAGCACATGAAGATATCTGAAGTCTATAACATAAATGAGAATATAGGGCCTGCACCACGTGGTGTGTGCAGTAAACCTGCTAGTGACCTACCAGCCAGTTGGGTAAGCAGTTGCAAGTCGCAGGGCAAAAGAAAAAGAACAGGAAACCGTAAAGAGAAAGTTGGCACTAGAACAATGAGAGTTGCCGGCAAGAAGATCAGAGGTAAAAAATACGGTGGACCATTACCAGACTACTCAAAATAACCAAAAAACCCAAGACCTAATAGCGAGCCAATAGCGAGCCTTCACGGTATAGATCCTGTGTGACACAGTGTACGCCGCCATCCCAGAACCATCTATGCCTAAAGGGTACTATCACTGGTGTGATCCTATTCCTTTCAAGGAAGTCGAACACATTCTTGTTGTAGTTGTTGACCAGTATGGTGTCTTCGCTGATGCTAAACATATTGACTTCGAACACAGTCTCTTCTACATATCCTACCCAATCCTTGAGGTATGTTTCAACATAACTGTTGAAGTCATCATTGTCCTCTTCTCCTGGTACCCACCACTTGCCACCGTTCTTCTGTTTGACTTTTCTAAAGTCTGACATCTGATCCCAATACTTGTCTTCAATGTAACATATGTCCCACCCTGGAAACTTCTCTTCATAGTTTTGTATTTCAAACAATGTGACAATTATTCCCGGTTTGGGTATGCACCAAGTACAGTCTCCGTGACCTATGTGATCCATTACATCAACATTAAATCCTTCGTTGGACCATTTTTGGCCGTATTCTTTGACCAACTTGCTGTCTCTCCAACCAGGTTGATTGGTCCCCCAGTGTAATTGATTGCCGACTCTGTGTATGAAACTGGTGCTCACTAATTTTTGTTGTTCACAGTTTTCAACCAACACTGTGTTCTCCACACTGTCAATTATTGTTTTATACTCTGGTTTATTGTTGTTGATGTAGAGCGTCTCGCCTATGACTGCCATGTCGTCTCTGGGTTGGTTGGCTGGCCTAACACCGATGTCTGTGTCAACAATGTCCGGCCTCAAAACTTTTACGCCTGCTATCTCTAGGACCTTTACTAGATTCAAGTAGTCTTCTTCTGTCTCGTCAAGTATTCTAAATAGGGTGTCCTTGACCTTTTGATTCTTTATGTGACTGAACTGCTTCTTGTCATATGTCCGTCCAACTATGCAGGACTTTAAAGGATCAAAGGTGGCATAACCTTTAACTGGCAATTTGTTCATATACTTTGTCCGCCCATTGTTGGTTCTGTTCTGGAGTCATGTGATTGATAGAGCCTTTGCCTTTGCTGAAGTCAAACATACTCTCATCTATGAACACTCCACTGGTCAAATCAATACCTGCATCTTTGCCTGCTGTTTCAAAAGGCTTGAAACTCCACATCTGTACTATTTGCTTGTCTACTTTGGACAATATGTTTTGGTCAAAATGTTTTATAGCATACTCGTAGGCAAGTTCGTCTTTGTCATAATTGTGTAGGTACTTCCAATAGTCTTCCAGTGCTTGATAAATTTTAGGATCCGATCCTTCCTTTGGTATTGTGTTGGCACTCAATACAAGATCCGGATGATACAATCTATAAGGTTCCGTCCAACAAAATATTGATATGTCTGGAACTGTGTTTTGTTTTATTCTTTTATTGTAATTGAAAAATGTTGTCCAAATGCTTTTGCCTTCTTCTCCGTAGTTGATAATTTCTGCATTTAATTTTTCCGCAAGTAGCACACACCAACTCTGTGCATCTTTGCTAGTGCAAAAACTATCTCCAAAAAAACCAATTGTCTGCATATATTGATAATTATCTATACACATTATGAAATACTCTTACTCTGACTGGAATAACAAACATGGTGGATTGCCTGTGAAATGGCAGGCCCATGACTATGAGTCATTGCCATGGTATGAGAATCCCGACAAGAATCAAGGATTTACAACACCAGAGAAGAACTATGACATATACAAAGAAAGAGTAGGATGCCTTATACCAAAGTTTGAGGAAGTTGGTAAAGGAGTTTTTGTACCAGATGATGTTGACAAGATATTTGGTCATGTGTTAGAATACTTTGAATTGAAAGACTCTGTGTATGCATTTGCAAAATACACACCAGGGTTGATACTACCATGGCACAAGGACAACTATCCTACGTATGCAAGGAACAAGAAAGCCAAGGTGGAAGACATTGTGAGAGTGATGGTATTCTTGCATGACCCAGCACCTGGCCACCAACTGTGGATCGAGGACAGGTATTGTACTGGACCTGCAGGATCATGGTTCAGTTGGCAAGGGGCAACAAAACACATGGCGGCCAATCTCGGAGAAACGGATCGTTACGTGATACAGATAACTGGAAAGATAAAATAATGGCTTGTGCCTGTAAGAGATCACCCACTGGAAGATGTATAGGTTGGCATAACCTATCTGAAGCAGATTACAAAATTAAACTTCAAGAGTGGCACGATAAAAACAAAACACCAGAAGACAAAGAAAAAACTGCGTATGACGAGTTAATGAAGTATGCAATGGAAGATGACAGTGCTTCTATTCAAAAGTCAAGACCCAAAGACAAACTATAATTTAAGTCCTCGTTTCCAATTGTGATTCTCAAAATAATTCTTGTTGTGTTCTAGCACAGATTGTAATTTAAAATACACATCCATAGGATTCTGTTTAGTAAGTTCTTCCATGGCATCTAATACCTTTAGCCATCTCTGTTCTTTGTCTTTGACTTCGTCGTAACTTTCATTGATAACATCTCCAAAACTTTTAAAACCTAACTTTCTAAACGCCTTTAAATGTCCTGGTGATCCAAACAGTACAAAAGGTCTTTTGGCAATAATAGGTTTGGCTTCTTTCTCGCTGAACATGGCAAAATCATCATGCACCACTGTCTCGATTGCGGCCGTGTAGTGTGTTTGATTATAGATTGTAGGATCTATCAGGTCACTGCAACGCAACTGGTTACCGGACCACCTTGTATCTGAACCACCTATCGATTCGGCGGTGTGTTGCTCAGGACGATACACATCAGGTCCCCAATGTCCTTTTGTAGTATCCTTACCAAAGTAGGTCAGGAATGTTTTATCTCTAACAAAGTGATTACTGATCATCTTGTGTACAATGTCCTTGTTGTCACTGCGTTCACCTAACAACAGATCCCAATGTAATTCTTTTTTAGCAAATGGCATTCTAAGTTTTGTCAGCAGGTTCGAACACTGTTTGTTTGTCTTGTATAGTTTTGGTCCACTGAAGAACATATCATTGGTATAGGAAAATGTATTGTGTACTTTCTTGATAGGAACAAGGTTACCAAACCATTTGACTGGTTCGTGTGCAAACTCATTCATGAAGTCAACAACTGTCTTCCACCCGTCATCTGTCTCGTACATTATTCCTGGTTGTAAAAGATATATCTCTACGTCCTCAGATTCTTTTAGTAATTTTTTAATCTCCAGCCGTAAGGCGGCCGCTTCTTCTGTGTTCCCGGCATTGGAGTAATACTTTGCAGTCATAATGTTATTTAAACGAAATGTGCTATGTTAAATATGGACATGAAGGTTAACACAACTAACGAATTTGGTAAACTAAAGTCTGTAATTGTGGGGAGAGCCGATAATGGTGTTTGGCCCAGAGAAGATCACTTTTTCAATGCTATGACATCATTATCGACCTACAAAGGCGAACTTAAAAGAGGACCCATCAACGAAGAAGTAATAAGAGAAGCACGAGACGATCTTTTGGCCATGAGAGATACACTAGAAGACTTTGATGTCGAGGTGTTCCGTCCAGAGCCAGTTGACTGGAAGATAATGACATCAACTTATTACACTACCACAGGAATGCACAGTTACTCGGCAAGAGATTTATTATTGAGTGTTGGAGACATGGTTATAGAATGCCCCACTCCTTATATTTCTAGACAACAAGAATTTCGAGCATTTGATGTGATAAAACAAGAAGCGATGAGGGATGGTTGCCGCTGGATATCTGCACCACAGGCCCGAATGGAAACACCGGAGTTCCCCATTGTTGTAGGAAAAATTAAATTGACAGAAAGGTATCCGATCTTTGACGCCGCAAACGTGATGAAGTTCGGTGACAAACTTCTTTACCTAAGAAGTTCCACAGCCAATCTAGCAGGAGCCAAATGGTTACAGTCCGTGGTTGGAACGCAGTTCGAAGTCATAGTCTGGGAAGATGTTTATGCACACGCACATATAGATTCCACAGTGAGTTCTATAGCACAGGACACAGTCATACTAAATGCAACAAGGGTCAACAATGATAACCTACCCGAGTTCATGAAAGGCTACAAAAAGATTTACGTGGAAGACATGGCAGAGAGAACCTTCCATGAATTTCCTTACGCATCAAAATGGATAGGAATGAATGTATTATCTATAGATCCTGAAACAATAATGGTTGACTCTTTGCAAAAAGACTTTATACTACAATTAAATCAAGCAGGTTTCAAAACTGTGCCTCTTGCACTGCGACACGCAAGGACGCTAGGTGGTGGACATCATTGTGTCACTTGTGATTTAGAAAGAGAAGTATGAAAAAGAATGTAGGTTACAATATCCCAAACACTCCCGACACCTGGTACACAGATCCCATAGGATGGATCGGACTAGGTAAACTAGGTATGCCTTGTGCAGAAGTGATAGCAGAAAGAGGCTACCCAGTATCTGGATACGACTCACAACAAAGAACAAGTAAATCAGTTGAGATAGTAGACTCTATAGAGGAATGTGTCAAAGGCAAATTGCACGTCTTTGTTTCTGTGCCAACTCCACACGAAGAAGGATACGACGGCCGAGAACCCACAAGCGAAAAAGAACCTAAAGATTTTGATTACGAAATACTAAAAAATGTTTTACTAGAATGTAACAAACATATGAATCTCGAACAGAACCTTTGCATTGTTTCAACAGTGCTACCAGGCACTGTTAGAAGACTTTCTGCATTAGTTCCTAACTTGCATATAATTTACAATCCATATCTGATTGCCATGGGATCAGTCAAGCATGACATGAAAAATCCTGAGATGATTATGATAGGTAGCAAGAAGAACAGAAGAATGTATCCAAGCAAGGCAGGAATGCTGGCAGATTTCTATCATCATGTCTGTGACGTATCTCCTAGGATTGAGTTTGGAACTTGGGAAGAATGTGAAGCAATGAAAATATTTTACAACACATTTATCAGTAACAAACTTGCACTGGTTAACATGATACAAGATATTGCAGATAAAATGGATCACATGAATGTCGACCGAGTGACACAGGCATTAGCAAGTTGCAACAAAAGAATTACAAGCGGAGCCTACATGAAAGCAGGCATGGGAGATGGTGGTGCCTGTCACCCTAGGGATAATATTGCATTACGTTGGCTGGCCAAGGAGTTGGATTTAGGTTATGATCTATTTGAAGGTATAATGTCAGCACGTGAAAAACAAGCAGAAAATATGGCACAGTCCATACTCAAACACGGAAAAAACATACACTTTACTTCTGATTCTTACAAACCCGGTACTGAACTGGTAGACGGGTCCTATTCACTGTTGGTGCAATACTATGTCAAAAAGCACGGCGGACAGGTAGTAAACGGCATTGATAAAGATCTAGAAGTCATTGTGTTAGTACACAGCACTGATCAAATAGTATCGGAAGTGTATGAGAAGGTAGCAAGGAACAAAGTCACTGTATTTGACCCATGGAGAACATATCCTAAAGCGGATAATGTGGTTTATTATGGTAAATAACTACATAGTTTGTTAAACTAAACTGAATAGGAGAATTTTATAATGGCCGCAAACGACTGGAGATGGAAAAGAACTTTCTACAAATACAACACTGATGACTCAGCATTCTTAGGAATCAAATCAAGTGACGCAGATAAATGGGGAAATGATGACAAGTCAAACAGAACCCCTTACTACTTCGCTGATGAAACTATTTCACATTTGCCGGACTGTAACTCAAAAACTTTAAGAGCAGGTTCAGACACAGCGATTGCATCCACTTGTAGTAAAGCGGCAAAAAATAACGCAGGTGATGACAGTTCAGATGGCAACGGTTCAGGTGCCACTTTTGACATGACTATAAATGATTCAAACACAGTGACAGCACTTACAATCAACTCAGGTGGTTCAGGTTACGGTGTAGAAGACAGAATTTTAATACCTCACACAACAACATTCAACGGCGGAGCATTAGGCAACGGTAGTGACAATGCAAACTTTGGATATGTTGACTTTGCTGTGAAATCAGTTGATGGTAGCGGTGCCATCACAGCGATCAAAAGAAAATGGTCCAATGATGACAAAACAGTATTACTTCAAGTATTACACGGACATAACAAGGCCTTATGTGCTTCAGCATTTCCTTTAACAACTTTCAGTGATACAGACGATGCAGACACTAAACTTGGACTAGACGGTGCAGTTTACGTTTGGGCAGAATGTTCAGCGGTAAGCAAAGCATTGGTAGACAGTGGCAAGGGTCTTGAAATAACAATGACTTTCGCAAGTGAATCAGCACAGACAACTTTCAAAAACAGAGTTGACGCTGGTGCACATCCAACAGGTGTCTACGCAGAAAACGACACGTTCGATCATTAATCAATCTTAAATAGAAGTATGTTCAAGCACAGAAAATTCTGGCGGAAGGCCGAATCTGTCTTACCAGAGAGATATCAAGAATTCAAAACAGTGGCTCAGGCAAAAAAGGCCATGGGGTTCACAGACAACAATCCCGCCTTTAGGTTTGATTTATGTTCCAAGGTCGAATGGATGTTGCACCAAAAGATATATCTTTCATACACAGTGACTTTCGAGACAAACGAATTACAAGAACAATTCATTGACCACAAGCATACCTATGAACAAGGTCGTGGGGGACTGATACTAGAGCCTGGTGTTAGTTTTGATCCTTTTATGGATAAGTTTGATTGGTAGCACAGTTTTCTGCACAGATGACATTGGTGTCATCAGTTTCCCAAGTCTTACGTAGAGAATCAAATTGATCGAGAGTGACCGCTTTCCTATCTGGTAGATCAAATCCTTGATAACAACAAGGGTGGATGCCTCCACTGGCACTCACATACACTGAACCCCTCAGGTATTCACAACTGACCTTTTTGTTGTATCTTGGTGGTTTCAGATCATATGGTTTCAAAACCATCTTCACATATTCCTCTGGATCAAATTTATCATCAGGTTGCTGGTTGCCATCGGCTGGCATGATCCAGTGAGATACCTTCCTGTCTTGCGTCAATGCTGGAAAGTAATTACGTCCATGATCTATTGTTTCAAAACTTTTAAACCCTAACTGCTTGGATAGTTCTTCTGCCTGTTGTATCTGATGCTTGTTGTGTCTGAAGATCACATACTTCCAGTTTGCTACACCGCCATGCTCTATAAAGATTTTAATTCTCTCCATGATCTTTTTCCAAACAACATCCTGCCTGTACAGATGATTTGTATCTTCTAATCCATCGATACTGAAAGTTACCTCATGACCAAGTTGGGCCAGTTCCTTGAACACATCTAGTTTTCCTATTGAACCATTTGTTGTTATGTTGCAGTGAACTCCGGAAGCCTTGACCAAGTCAACTATGTCCGGGTTCATCATAGGATCACCTAAGTTGCCATTGAAATTGATGTACTCTAGATCAGGAAACTTGGCAACGACGTTTTTGAATACATCTACTTTCAAATGTTCCAAAGGAAATAGGCCAGGCAAGTTCACACCGTTGGCGTTTCTAGGACAGCCAGGACACCTTGCATTACAATATGTAGATGCTTCAACGTGAAGATTATTAATCATATATGGTATTTAAACTAAAATATTCCGCGTTCTTTGGCGAGCCATACCAAGAAAAATAAGAATCCAGCAATTAGTGTGAACAGAGTGATGATTGCGATGCCATCTAATATGTTTTTCTTAAGTTCTTGCTTTCTATAGACAGCCTGTTCTCTGTCCTTTCTGATCTTGCGACGCATCTCCAATAGTTCATTCCAGGTATTGTGGCCATATCTGAAGTTCACTAATGAACGTAGATCGTTTTCCATTTCTTGTATCTTCTTTTCGTGCATCAAAAGTTGAAGTGCCTCTTCTTCTACCGAACCTGCGGCAAACACTTTCTTGAATAAGGGAGGATTGTTGTTGAGTTCTTTTGCTTTGCGGATGTCAGCAACCGCTGTGTACCATTTGCCTAGTTGACCCGAAACGTTTTCGAAGTCTTGGCCAATGGCGACTGCTTTTTGAATTGTCTTGAACGCGGTAGTGGCTATCGCGAATGCACTTACTGGATCTAGTATTGGCTCACCCTCTCGTCTGTTACCAATATTTATCGAGAGGCCATAAAAAAAGGGCGACACCGAAGCACCGCCCTTTAAGTTTTAAAAATTAATTACGCAGAGTAATTAATTACTTTTCTGCCTGACTTTCTTAGCAATGAAATGATATTTGATTTCATTGTTAATGCAGATGCCTTAGGTGCTGTACCTAAAACTTCTACTGTAAAGTCAATACCTTTAGATAACAACTTATTAGTCGCTGTTTTTCTAGCAGTACCTTTCACAGCCAAGTTTTTGAACTTGATTTTTCCACCGTGAACTGCACCGTCTACTTTGTAACTAGAAGCCGGCTCCGCAAATACTCCGATTTGCTTTGCTCTAGACTTAAAGTTTCTAGTATACACTACGTATTGAGTTGAGTTTGCCATATTGGTCTCTTCCTTTTTTGTTTGTGGAAAAAAAGTTTCTATTGCTTTGGTAAACATATCTGTTTTTCTCCTAGGTTTATGTTGTAATTGGAATTTCATTCTCTGTTATCCTTACAACTTGTTCTAATACTATACTAGGTTGTATGAAAAGTCAACCGTATGATGCTGGTAATATTGGTAATCAATCAAAAAGACAGTAAACGGACAATCTCACATTGTCTTTATTGACTTTGTTTGGAACACCATGTAGTTGTGTGGGTGTGTTGATCATAAGATAACCAGTGTTTGATATAAAATCAAATGCTTTTCTTATCTTCAATGGTGGCTGTGGACCTTCGTAGTGCCATTTCTGTGCGTCATCTTTTATTATTATGTCATCATCGTTTACATCATAGAAAACTGTGCCTGCGTCTTCGCAGTCGGACAGATATATCTGCATAACTTTACCAACTCCAGGATTGTCTATATGGGCACCCATATCAAAACCTTCCTGATCAAACCAAAATGTTGTACCAATATGATTTATAGTTTGATTAATTGCTTTACCAATTGTATCTTTTTGAGTGTTGATGTGCTCGTCTATCTGTGAAAGCACACTGCCAGGCAACTTAGAAAGTTTTCTTCTTGGCAAGTGTTCCTGCCAATCCATTGGCTGATAAGGTATTGCTTCAAGTATTTCCTGTGAAAGTTTGTGCAACAATTCATCTGACACAATGTCCTTGATTGTGTAGAGATCGTTCTTGTTGTCTATCGCGTTGATCTGCATTAGTTGTCCTTCAAGTCTGGAAACTCAAACAAATCAATGCCTTCTTCTATCAGTTGGTTCGCTTCTTTGTTAGTGCAGGTTCCGTATATCTTGTCGTCTCTTTCACCCTTGTCTGCTTTACGGGCCTCGTCTGCAAACTTGGATCCCACGTCTTCGAAATTTTCTTTCATTTCCTTTTGCATCATTCTAAGTAGATTTCTTGCTCTACCACCCATGATCATATTTTCTCTTTTACCAATAATTTCATCTCGGATCTGTTTGTTACTTTTACGTTTGACATTTGGAGCCATGATGGCCTTGTCAACATTACTGCTGTCGCACATTGGACACTGGATCTGACCTAGTTTCTTCTGTTTTGTAAATGCTTTGCTGTCCGGAAACCATCCTTCAAACTCCGCTTCACATTCACATCTAAGGGTGTACTTTATCATATAATTATTTACATTATAACGTTGACAATAAACAAAGTCTAGTTTAATATTATATTATATTATGATTACAAAAGTAGAAAGACCGCGAAACATGAAAAAGACCTCACAAGGGTCTAGAAAAAGACGTCTTAAATGGTCATCAATGAACAAACACACAAAGAGATCAAAGAAACTTTATCGCGGCCAAGGGAGATAACATGATAAAGATCGCACCGATTGATCGGATACATCGCGACTTATACGATAAACTGATACCCAGGTACAGAGACATCTATTCAGATAACAACAACTCCTTCAAAGAAGGCAAGTATTGTAGACAGGCAGAAGAACTGCTTTGTAAAATCACAGGCAGAAAATATGCACTGCTGACTACCAGCGGCACGGCAAGTATACTAATTGGCTGTGTTGCACTAGGACTCAAACCCTACGACGAAGTCATAGTAATCAATATGTCCGCGGCTGGCACTGTGCAACCTATCAAGATAATGGGAGCGATACCCATCTACTCAGATGTAACTAGGTCTGGACAGCAGGACTTCAGCAATATCAAAGAACTGATAACAGACAAGACAAAATTTATAATTGCAACAGGACTGTACGGTGACACATATGATCATGATGCAATAAAGGACCTAGGTCTACCAATACTGAATGATGCCGCACAAAGTTTGACGGCAAAGTATAAAGGCATAGAGTCGGCCAAACTGGGTGACATCAGTTGTTTAAGTTTTGGGCAAAACAAAACTGCATCAATGTTTGGAACCTACGGTGCTGTGCTGACAGACGACGACAAACTTTACGAAGAGATGAGATACATCAGACGCTGTGGTGAAAACTTTGAAAGAGGCGGTCCCGAAATTGGAGTAGCAGGAGTTTCTAGATTGGGGTTAAATGTTCAACCGCACGAGGACAAGTCGGTGCAAGTGTTGTGTGCATTGGAACATATGCCATTGTGGCAGGATAAAAGGAAAAAAGTACATGAATATTATTATGAAAACTTGAAAGACTGTGGTATAGAATTTAGGCCGAGACCCGAGTACAGCGAAACAAACTATCATAAGTTTGCCTTGTTTGTTGACAACAGTTTAGAATTTGCTGACAAATTGAAACAAGATGGAATAGAATCTCAACCTCACTACACACAGAGTTTCGCAAAGATACCTGCCTTGTCAAACGGACAGGACAGAAACAGTTTTCCAGGAACACACCACTACAACTGCCATAGCATCAGCATACCGGCAACACCATGGATGACTGACAGTGAGATAGATCATGTTATTAGCAGTGTGAAGAAAAATATTTTAGCACAACAATGGAGACAGATGCCATGAAGATACCAGAAGAATTTTTAAAACGTTGTGATGAGAGTGATTGGGATTTTGATTACGAACAAAACAAGATAGACAAATCAAGATTCAACGTTTGTGCGAACATAAATGGCACATGGTCAAAGAACTGGGTTGGTCCGGAATCACACGCAGTGGTCTCAAAAAACAATGACGCCCTCAATCAAGTGATCGCGAATGGTCAAAAAGCAGAAGATAGGTTCGAAACTTACAAAATTGATAATGACTGGGGTTCTGAATACCTAGAACTATTGAACATAATTCCATGGAAACTATACAGTGCCTATATACATCTACAACTACCAGGCAATATGCACCCTTTTCATATGGACTATCCTACAATAACTGAGATGACCCATGAGGAGAAGATGAACACAGTGCGTAGGTGTTGGGTCATGTTGGACAACTGGCATCCAGGACAAGTAATACAGATGGGCAACCACATCTGGACAAAATGGAAAAGGGGAGATGTCGCTTATTTTGACTGGCAAAACTTACCGCATGGCACCGCTAACTTTGGACATTATGCTAGACCTATTATTTCCGCTATAGGAATCACCACTCCGGAGTTCGAGAACTTCATACAACAGGACTATCCAAACATAATTAAAACAAATGACGAAGAATGATGACAGAGGACCGCTAGACCTAGAGCGGCAAATAGACGACAAGACAGCACAGATCAAGAAACTTTGTGCGGAGATAGGCAATCTCGAGTATCAGATTACAGACTATCAACAGATTGTCAAGGAACTTTCAGACCGTCTCAGCAACTACGAAAGCCTACACGGAACTATCTTAAAAAAAACAGACAAGTAGGGTAGTGATATGATTGAATACGCAATATGGTTGATGGCTGGTACCATCTACGGAACTTTCATAGGAATCTTGCCAATGGCTGGAGCAACAACAGGACTTCTTACAGTCTTTACACTTGCTCCTTATTTCCTAGGAGATCCATACATCGGTATCATTTTCATGACCAGTTTGGTCGCGGCATCAAGCACTGGCGACAGTTACACCAGCATTCTCACAGGAATTCCTGGAGGTGGACAGACCGCGGCATCGATCATTGACGGACATCCTATGGCACTGCGAGGCGAGGCAGGAAGGGCCATTGGAATATCCCTTATGGATTCCACAATCAATGGATTGATCTACGGCATTATTGCTTTCGCATTCTTACCGTTCTATGCCAAGGTGGTGCTTTACTTTGGAACGGCAGAGTTTGCCGCCCTGTTCTTTTTGAGTTTCTGTACAGTGGGCATGATCACCAGTAGAAACGTTTGGCTTGCCGCGGCAAGTGTTCTCATAGGATTGTACCTCGGATTGATCGGACTTGATCCCAGCACATCTGCTCCACGACTTACAATGGGGTGGGAGTATCTGGATTCTGGTATTCAGTTCCTACCAATGATCGCAGGACTGTTTGCTATTCCTGAACTACTAGAAGGCTGGAAGAGACGACACTATGGTGTTGTAAAAATTACAAATTACTACGAACAACTGTTCCAAGGCTTTAGGGATTGTAAAAAGTATTGGAAAGATGTTGCCCGAGGAGGACTGGTTGGATTCTTGACAGGAATGTTACCAGGTGCAGGAGGCACAATAGGTGACATGATGGCATACGGCATGACCGTGACAGCAAACCCCAAGGAGAAGTTTGGCAATGGTAACCCTAGGGGACTAGCAGGTTGTGAAGGAGCCAACAATTCACAGAAGGCCGCCTCGATGTTGCCCACGATATTATTTGGAGTACCTGCCGCACCATTTGCCGCTGTGCTGATGGCCATCTGTGTGTATTTCGGTATGTACATGGGCAGTGCAGAACTGGTCAATGATACCAAGTTCATATGGTCTCTGGCTGTGAGTTTTATAGCGGCCACTCTTATTACTTTCATAGTTGGTGTTTTCATTACCAAGTGGGTGGTCAAGATACTTGAAGTGCCCTATTGGATCTATGCTTGTCTCATACTCGGCATAGTGCTCTGGAGTTGTATGCAGTACACCCAAACAATACTGGATCTATACATTTTAATCATCTGTAGTGTGATAGGACTATTTGCCAAACACTTCAACCTGAGCAGACCAGCGATATTGCTTTCATTTATTGTTGCTGAAAAATTCGAGAACTACACACAGCAGGCCTACACTTTATACAATTTTAGTGATCTCATACAGAGACCTTTGTTTATTGGCCTGGTATGTTTGTGCCTGGTTGTGTTCTACTTCACAATAATCAAAAGAAACAAGAATCAAGGTCCGGAACCACACAAAGACCACCCACTTTAACAGACAATACTTGACTCACAATTAATTATTCTGTATTATTACACTTGTAAGTAAAACAAAGACATTGATGTTAATAAAGGAGAAAAACTTTATGTTTAAAAGACTAACGGTTGCATTTACATTGTTATTTGCGACTTTTACAACCGCCCAAGCAGAGTACAGATTGATTGTTCCAAGTGGACCAGGATCTGGAGGTGCTACATGGGCCTCGGTAGTCGCAGAACAGTTGACCAAATTTACTGATGAACCGATTGTGTTACAACACGTTCCAGGAGCGAGAAACATTCCTGGATTGAATATGTTCCACAACAAGTTCCGTTTTGATGACAAGACGATAGTGGTAAGTTTTGGTTCACACTCTGTAAACTATCTGTTAGAAAACGTTGATTATAAATTCAGCGATTACACAGCCATCGGAATGATGAACTTGGATCTGATTGTAGGCCATCACAAAGACCATGACCCAATCAATGAAGTATCTTCATTCGCTGGAACAAACGCAATGAACGACGCACTTGCAGTAGGTATCATGATATGTGGACCACAACCAAGTGTTGACGCACACATTGCCTGTTGGAAGAAAAAGATGAAATGGGTAAAC
>MDTB01098022.1_pt1 | contig 17727 bp, 17 predicted proteins | sample 811161 | NCBI WGS metagenome assembly MDTB01 (sample SAMN05326650, study PRJNA326480) | marine metagenome | isolation source: seawater | place: Mediterranean Sea | collected 2009
ATGCGATTTGGCACTGACAGCACCGTTATTGATTGTCCTTACTGTGGGGAAACCTTCGAATTGGTCATCGATACGGGAGAGATGGAACAGCACTATGTCGAGGACTGCTATGTGTGTTGTCGACCGATTCATTTATCGGTTTGGCTCGATGAAGACGGACCCAATGTGGTGGCGCGGCACGAAAACGACTGTTAACGCAACAGCCAAACCATGGCTCGGTAAAGTTTAGGGGAGTGGTATGAGTTATTTCTTGGACGACCTAACGGTCATCGATGCAGCGACTTTTTTGGCAGGGCCGGGTGCGGCGACGATCTTGGCTGATTTCGGCGCCAACGTGATTAAAATCGAGCCACCAGAGGGCGACGGTTATCGCGGTTTAGTCGGTCGCTACCCGGTGCCTTACCATTGGCAATTAACTTCGCGCAACAAACGCAGCCTGGCTTTGGATTTGAGCAAAGATGAAGGGCAAAAGGTGATGCATCGCCTGCTTGCTCAAGCGGATGTAATGACCACCAACTTCATGCCCGAACAGTTGCAACGTTATCGCTTAAATTACGACGTTGTACATGCACTGAATCCGCAACTCATCTTCGCGCACATTACTGGCTATGGTGATACTGGCCCGGACGCAAACCGGCGCGCTTTTGATGTTACGGGCTGGTGGGCGCGCAGTGGCATGATGGAATTAATTCGTGACCCACAACAAGTGCCGCTGTTGCCGGCACCCGGCATGGGTGACCACAGCACCGCCACGGCGTTATTTGGCGCAATTATGAGCGGCCTATACCGGCGCGAGCGCACTGGTGAGGGCTGTCATGTGAGCACCTCGCTGGCGGCAAATGGCGTGTGGGCGAATGGCATGGCCATTCAAGGTGTCATCGCTGGGCAAGATATGAGCGACAGGCGCCAAAAGGGCAGTTGGCCCGCACCGTTGGGTGCTTGCTACCGCTGTGCGGATGAGCGATTCATCGTCTTAGCGATTGTCAATGTCGCAAGGGAGTACCCGCGTTTATGTGCGGCTTTGGGTCACGAAGAATGGTTGCAAGACGAGCGCTTCGCCACCATTGCCGCGGCCATGCAGCATCGCGAAGTATTTTATGCCCAAGTGTGCGCAGCCTTTGCGTCTATGCCGTTCGAGGTTATTGCCAAGCGGCTGGAAGAGTCGGGCGTGACCTACGCAGAAGCGCAGACGATGCGCGCAGTGATTGAAGATGAGCAATTGCGTGCCAACGGCATCATTGTCGAGACGACTGCAGCAGCTGCGGCAGCGGAAACGGAGAACGACTACCCACTTACAGTAGGTTCACCGATTCAAATTAAGGGTGAAGCCAAACGACCACCGAGCCGCGCACCGGATGTGGGTGCGGACAGCTTGGCGGTGTTGCGCTCTATGGACTTTGACGACGCCTACATTGCACAGCTTGTGCGCGACGGTGTTGTCATTACCCAATAAGCGTTATTTGCGTCCTTGTACGGCGTCGATGTTGAGGAGCGGCAACGCGCCCTCGCCAGTGACCTGGGGCAGTTGACCATTCCACTTCTCGGCGATTCGCAGTTGGATCAACTCCGGATTGTCTTTTAGCGCCTCCGCTTCGCGACGAATTGCCTCAGCTCGGGCGCGCGAGGCAGCTTCGATTTGGTACGCCTCAGCGTCTGCGGCCAGTTCGCGCTCAGCCGCCGCAGCCTCTGCTTGGGTGACGCGACGGAGCTTTTCGTTTTTAGCTTTTAACGCTTCTTGCTCGGCTTTTACTTTCTCCTCGATCGCGCGATTAAACTCTTCTGAGAAATCGAAATCGGTAATTGCTACGTTTGCCAAACTCATGGCACCTGCCACCCCTTTTTGTTCGAGGGTGGTGTTAATAAAGTTTTCAATCGCCGTTTGAATGTTGGTTTTGACCTCGGCACGGCTGGTGACCAGTTCCTCGGCGGTATATAACGCGGTGACCGCCTTAACCGATTCCATAATGGCAGGATTGATTAAGGTCGTTTCGACGATGGCCCTGGGTCCGATCTTTTGAAAGGTCAAAGGCGTCACGTCTGCGGTCAGTGAGTACTGCACCGCAACTCGGGTGCGCACCACTTGTAAGTCTTTCGAAGCGGCTCCGGCCTCGTTCTCCGCTTTGCGCAATCGCACGTCGATCTCCTCGACGCTGTCGACGAAAGGTTTCTTGAAGTGAAAGCCCTCCTTTAGCGCTTCTGGTTGCACAGCACCCAAGGTACGTACGACCCCAACGCGACCACTGTTGACGATTACGAAGCTGTTAAACACTAGGATAAGGACCACCAAGGCGGTCGCGATCATGCCGATTTGTTTGCTTTTCATAACCTTCCTCTGCAAGTAGCGTCAGTCAGAAAACCAAACGCTAGTAAAATTCATTGACAATAGTATGACAAAACTTTGACGCCTTGTGTTGCGCCATAGTGGTCCTCGCCAATTGGCGGCGAATTTTCTGGGCGCGTTGCTGGGGAAGCGGTGGTCACTCGGGTAAACTCTGCGCTCTTAAACACAGCGCCGAGTGCGCGCGTCGAGAGGCATCATGATTGAATTTCATAACCCGCAAGGTTCGTCTGCCCAAGCAGAAGAGCCTTATACCTTGGCGTTTGATCTCGCCGATGGGACAAATACAACGGCGACTATTGGATTGCTAGCGAATGGCTTTGCGGACTCTGAGCGTTTTTTGCGGCTTTTGGGAGATGCTCTACAAGCTCAATTCGTAGACTTAGAACTACGAATTTGGAACAAGGGCAATGCGTCGATCACGGCGCCAGAGTCCATGCTGCAAGAGATCCGCGGCAGTTGCCGCGCTGTCGTCGCAGCATACGGGCATTGAGGCAGTTGCACTTCCGGCACCGTGCGTGACGGCATTAACTTGGCGCGGCTTGGGGTTCCTGCGGTGGCTTTGGTTACCGAAGACTTTTGGCCTCAGGGCAATTTTGTGGCGCAGTCTTTAGGCATGCCTGATATCCCTCGCGTACAGTTACCCCATCCGTTAGCCGGGTCCGGCGAGCAAAACCTGCGCCAGGTGGCGGCGGCAACCCTACCTGACTTGATGCAAGGCTGGTTGAATGACTGATTTTTTAACCGCGACAGATGAATCTGCGGCATTAGAGCAGTTACACGCGCAAGGGATGACCGACGGCTTACCGGTGGTCATACCAACAGCCGAACGTGTTGCTCGATTGGTATTGGCCACCGGGTTGGACGCAGATTTGCTGCTGGGCGTTATGGGGCCTGGGAATGGCGCGGCCACCATAGAAAAAGTCGCTGTTGCGGCCTGTATGGCAGGGTGTTTACCAGATCACATGCCAGTGGTGATTGCGGCGGTACAGGCGGTTTTACAACCCGAATTTGACTTAACAGAAATGCAGTCAACCACGCATTGCACCGCGCCTTTGATTATCGTCAATGGTCCTGCGCGTAGCGATTGCGGTCCCATAGCCAGTGGCTTTGGCGCCTTAGGTCCCGGGCATCGGGCCAACGCCAGCATTGGGCGGGCGTTACGTCTGTGCATGCTGAACATTGGCGGTGCGCGGCCGGGCGAGTCGGACATGGCACTGCTCGGTCATCCTGGTAAGTTCACCTATTGCTTGGCTGAAGACGAAGAGCACTCGCCGTTTCCACCCATGCACACGGACCTTGGTTTTACCGCGAGTGACAGCGTGGTCACCGTGATCGGTGCCGAGGCGCCACATTCGGTGATTTACAGCGGTGATGCGGACGACCCTGAAGACGCGCAAAAGTTATTACAGGTATTGGCTATAGGGGTGGCCAATATGGGAACGAATAACGCGGTGCTGACAGGTGGCGGCGCCGTCGTGATTTTGAACCCCGAACATGCGCATATTTTCGCCCGCAGCAACTGGAGCCGAGCTGATATTCAACAAGGCCTGTGGCAGGCGACCCACTATCCGAAATCTCAGCTCGAGCACTTTGCCAAAACTTTTGCTCAGCGCTTCTCGGCTGATGAATACCGCTGTTTTGACAAGCCAGAGGACATTTTGGTGCTAATGGCCGGTGGTAGCGGTTTGTACTCCATGGTCATGCCGACCTGGTGCGCGGGGGCCAACCGCAACCGTTACGTTAGTCAGGTTATTGAGACAGAACTATTTTGTGAAGTGCCTGGGCTTGCTGCCGAGGCCTGATTTAAGGACTAAAACATGGCTGTAATTAAGCAAGAAGATTTAATTCAAAGCGTCGCCGATGCGTTGCAGTACATTTCTTATTATCACCCAACAGACTTTATCCGTGCTATGCGACAAGCATGGGAGCACGAGGAGTCGCCCGCAGCCAAAGCGGCCCTGACTCAAGTTTTGGTCAACTCGCGAATGTGTGCCATCGGCAAGCGGCCGATTTGCCAAGATACCGGCATTGTAAATGTGCTCATTGCCGTAGGCATGGATGTGCAGTGGGAGGCTCAGCTGAGTCTTGAGGACATGATTAACGAAGGCGTGCGGCGAGGCTATACCCACCCCGACAATGTGTTGCGCGGCTCTGTGTTGACCGATCCAGATGGCGCGCGGGCCAACACCAAAGACAATACACCGGCGGTGATTCACACCAAGATCGTCGCGGGCGACAAGGTCGAGATTGAAGTAGCGGCCAAGGGTGGCGGTAGCGAGGCGAAGGCAAAGTTCGCCATGCTTAACCCATCGGATTCGGTCGTAGATTGGATACTCAGCGTGATTCCGTCGATGGGCGCAGGCTGGTGTCCACCGGGTATTTTAGGCGTTGGTATTGGCGGCACCCCGGAAAAAGCCATGTTGTTGGCGAAAGAGTCGTTGATGGAACCACTGAACATGCACGAACTTAAAGCCAGTGGCCCAGCAGACCACTTACAACAGCTGCGATTGGAATTATTTGAAAAAGTAAATGCGCTCGGCATAGGCGCTCAGGGATTGGGTGGTCTGACGACGGTGCTGGATGTCAAGGTGAAGGACTATCCAACCCATGCTGCGAATAAGCCGGTGGCGGTAATTCCAAATTGCAGTGCGACCCGGCATGTGCACTTTACTTTAGATGGTAGTGGCCCAGCTGAATTTGCAGCGCCAGACTTGAACGAATGGCCTGACATAAAGTTTGAGTTGGGTGACGAAGTGAAGCGCGTCAACCTGGATACGCTTACGCAGGAAGAATTGCGCAGTTGGCAGTCTGGTGACACCTTGCTGCTTTCCGGGAAAATGCTTACTGGGCGCGATGCCGCGCACAAGAAACTGGTGGACATGTTAGACAACGGCGAGGCGCTGCCGGTGGATTTTACCAACCGGGTGATTTACTACGTTGGGCCAGTTGACCCTGTTAGAGACGAAGTGGTGGGGCCTGCTGGGCCGACTACCGCGACGCGCATGGATAAGTTCACTCGTCGCATGTTGGAAGACACTGGACTGGCGGGGATGATAGGCAAAGCAGAACGCGGCCAAACAGCCATCGAGGCGATACGCGATAACCAGGCGGTGTCCATGATTGCGGTCGGGGGTGCTGCGTTTTTGGTGGCCAAAGCAATTAAGAAGTCGACGCTGCTGGCATTTCCAGAATTAGGTATGGAAGCCATCTACGAGTTCGAGGTGCAAGACATGCCGGTCACGGTGAGCGTCGACTCCAGAGGCAATTCGGTGCACATAGAGGGTCCGAAAATCTGGTCGCAGAAGATTGCGCAACGCATTCCTACGACCCAGCAATAGGGTTGTATCGCTACTGAGCGTCGAGAAAGCGCTCGGCGTCTAACGCCGCCATGCAGCCGAAACCGGCGCTGGTGATGGCTTGTCGATAAATATGGTCGGCAACGTCGCCGGCGGCAAATACGCCCGGCACACTGGTGGCGGTGGCGTTGCCCTCGGTTCCGCTGTGGATACGAATATAACCGCCGTGCATGTCGAGTTGATCGGCGAAAATGTTGGTGTTGGGCGAATGCCCAATGGCGATGAAGACACCGGCTAAATCGATCTGCTGCATGTCGCCCTCGTTGTGTCGTATGCGCATGCCGGTAACGCCACTGGCATCACCCAGCACTTCGTCGAGTTGGTGGTTCCACAGTGGCTCGATGTTGTCCTTTGCAAACAATCGTTGCTGCAGAATCTTCTCGGAGCGCAAGCTATCTCGGCGGTGCACCAGATAGACCTTGCTGGCGATGTTTGACAGGTATAAAGCCTCCTCTACCGCGGTGTTGCCACCGCCAATTACGGCCACTTCTTGATTGCGATAAAAAAAGCCGTCACAGGTCGCGCAGGCACTCACGCCGCGGCCTTTGAATGATTCTTCGCTGGCCAGACCCAGATACTTGGCCGACGCGCCGGTGGCGATGATTAATGCGTCGCAGGTGTAGGTGGCTTGGTCGCCGATCAAAGTATGTCGGCCACTGTCACTCAACTGGCTGGTGTGGATGTGGTCGTTGATAGTCGAAGCGTCGAAGCGTTCGACATGTTCCGCCATTTGCATCATCAGTTCTGGCCCCTGGAGCGCTTCGTGACCTCCGGGCCAGTTTTCTACCTCAGTGGTGGTGGTCAATTGCCCACCGACTTCAACCCCAGTTATCAGAGCGGGTTGCAGGTTAGCCCTGGCAGCGTAGAGAGCGGCGGTGTATCCGGCTGGGCCTGAGCCTAAAACGATGAGACGGTGATGCTGGGGGTCGCTCATAAAATAGTATCCGCTATCAGAGGCGGCATGATAGCGCATCCGACCCGACGGAAAAAACCGAAGATAAGACGGCGCTGTGTTGGGGTCAGCAGATTCGGTAGAGCAGTCGCTTGTTACAACGTCTAAATTACGCCTTCAGTGCGAAGCTGGGCGACCTCATCATTGCTGTAACCCAGTTCTCTGAGCACGCTGTCGTTGTCTTGACCCAAAGTAGGGGTGGGGCCTTGCACGCGAGGTGGTGCTGGTTCGCTGACGTGACTTGCACTAACAACCTTAACGTTGGTGTTTGGCGATTGTGGATGAGGTATTTCGGTAAAAATCAGTCGATGCTCGAACTGTGGTTCGGCGGCAACCTCGTCTAGGGTTTGGATCGGTGCGCATGGTATGCCCAGTTTGCCCAACTCGCTGATCCAATAGGCGCTGGTCTGTGCAGCGAGTGCTGGCTTTATGATCGCATTGATGGCGTCGGTATTGGCTATGCGCATGGCTGGCTCTGGATAGCTGGCGTAGAGTTCTGGTGCTTGTAGCAGGGCGAACAAGGCTTTCACATGGGTTTCGCGTAGCGCAACGACCTGCACGAAGCCGTCAGCGCTAGCAAACACGTTAGCGGTAGGTGACTTCGTTGGCGAACGGTTGCCCATAAGTTCTGGAAGTGTTTCGGTAACCAGATAATTGCTCATTTGTGGTGCTTGCATCACCACCGCGGTGTCCAGCATAGATACGTCTATGCGCTGGCCCTCGCCGGTAACATGACGACGAAACAGCGCAGCGCTAATCGCAAAAGCAGCATTCAGCGACGTGCTCATGTCGACAGAAAAGTAGCCGCTACGAGTTGGTCCAGATTCGGGATGGCCACTGATGCTCATCATGCCAGATGACGCTTGAATGGCGCCGTCAAAAGCTGGCAATGCTGATTTTGGGCCGCTCTGGCCGTAGCCAGAAATCGAGGCGTACACTAAGTTTGGTTTAATCGCTTTTAATGCTTCGTAGCCAAAGCCCAACTTTTCGATGGTGCCGGGTTTGAAATTCTCCACCACGGCGTCTGCGGTGGCGACTAGGCGATGCACTATGTCGCGGGCTTTTGGGTGCTTCAAATCGAGAGTTATGGCGCGTTTGCCCAAATTGCAGGTTAAAAATGAGGGAGCCATGCCGTCGCTGCCCGAAGACATTAAGCCGCGGGTAATGTCGCCAGCGCCTGGCTGCTCGATCTTTATCACGTCGGCGCCCAGTTGCGCCAACTGTTGCGTGGCAAATGGCCCAGCTAGGACCTGGGTGAAATCGATGATCCGTAACCCGCTAAAGGCTTGCTGCGTATCAGACATTAAATGCTCCCTGGTGCTCGGTATTCAGCGTTGCACCAACTCAAAGATCCACAGCGAGCCGCTTGCTACTTCGCTAGTAGAGATGGTCATGTTGTTGGCGTACTTACGGCTCAGCTCTGCCAGCACACCGGGCAGTTCAGGACTGTCTTTGATGCGCACAAGTTGTCGAGGGTACAACTTGCCGTCAACGCGCAGAATAGCGCGACCATCTTGCTCGGCATGCAGGGGCCATTGTTTCCAGATTTTGCCTACCGTGCTGAGCATGTAGCCGCTGGGAATATAAATGCGGCCGTTGTGCTCAACGATCCAAGATGTGCGTGAGCGTGCAGGACTTAATAACTGAAACTCCACGGTCTCGTGGTCTTTAACAAAGCGCCAGTCTGGCTCAGTGCTCACCACCTCACCGCTACTGAACGTGCCGCCGGTAATGACCCCTAACGGTCCGTCGGTAAAGCGGGTTGCTACGAAAAACACCAGCAGCAAAAAACCGACGCTGGCGCAGACTTTGAAAAATCGATTCATCCCACCCCCCTAGTTTGTGGTGGAGAAAGATTACCTGCTTTTATCCAGGCTGCGAAGCTTTGTTGTTTGAGTGGTCAGCAACTCTGTAGCCGAAAGCTGTGCGCTCACCGCCCGGTTTGTCCGGCATTTGCTACCGCTGGGTCCAATCAAGGTTGCAATTGGCATCCGCAAGGCGGCTATTGGGTGGTATTTAGACCCCAAAGGACGTGACCATGAACGTGAGTACCGAAATGCGTTTTCCCAACGAAAGCCCGGCATACCGACAGCACCGCGATAAGCTGTTGGCGGCAGAGGCTGCGCTGCGCGAACAAGTCGAAACGGTGGCAGCGTTGCGCCGTGAGTTGCCGTTAGGTGGTTTGGTCGGTGATTACGAGTTCGACAGTGCGAATGGCAAAACTCAGCTTGCGGACCAATTTCAGCGGCATCAAACCCTCATAGCCTACAGCTTTATGTTCGGTCCAGACGACCAGCGGCCGTGCCCGATGTGCGCGAGTTTTGTCGCAGGCTTGTTGGGTCAGTTGCCGCAACTAGAGCGTCGCGTTGATCTTGTGGTGATAGCACGCAGTTCGTATCCGCGACTGCAAAAGATGGTTGCGGCTCGGGGTTGGCAAGATTTGAACTGGTTGTCCGCCGCAGGTAATCGATTCGCCTCGGCCTACCACAGTGAAGATCAGCTCGGCGGGCAACGGCCTATGTGCCATGTTTTTGTCAAACGCGGGGGCCGTGTGCATCACTATTGGTCATCTGAATTGTTACTAGTGGCGCGTCAGGGGCAGCCGCGACACTTGGACACCCTGTGGCCATTGTGGAATTTACTCGACCTCACGCCAGAGGGGCGTGGCGACTTTATGCCGACTTGAGAATTTATTCTGAGTGTTGAAAAGAAGGTCAACTCGTGATGCGTTTAGGTAAAAATCAACTATTCCCCTGAGTGCCGAAGCCATCAATAATGGGGACAGGGAGGGGGAGTAATGATCAGCGATAATTCACAGTTGGCAGCAAACAGACGCCTGCTGTTTGTGCTGTCGAATTTGGCCATTTTTATGATTGGCCTTGGCTTTGCGGTACGCACGTCGATTATTGGTGACTTGCAGGGTGAAGTGTTCGACGTGCTGAACCTGGCGCGCTCGGCCACTATGGCCGCAGAAGTGCTGGCGGCAACGTTCATCGGCTTTGCATTGACCTTGTTGTTCGGTGCTGCCTTAGTCGACCTTATCGGCATGCGACGCATGCTAGTGTTCGCGGCGTTTGGCTATTTCTTTGGCAGCGTCATGGTGCTCGCAGCGTCACTGATGACGCCGTCTACTGCCGCTTATTGGGTCATCTACATGGGGTTGCTGCTTACCGGTCTGGGCTGGGGTGCAGTTGAGGCCGCGACGAATCCGTTGGTGGCCGCCGCGTACCCGGAGGAAAAAACCCATCGCTTAAACATTCTTCATGCGTGGTGGCCCGCAGGCATTGTGATTGGCGGTTTGCTCGGAATTTTCATTGCGGGGGTACAGATACCCTGGCAAGTGAACCTGCTGGTGTTGATGATTCCTGCGTTGGTGTTGATGGTCATGGTGCGACGGGCAGAGTTCCCGGTGACCGAGCGTGTAGCCATGGGGCTTAGTTATCAACAAATGTTCCAGCAGTTGTACCAGTCGCCGGGTTTCTGGATTTGGTTTATCTGCATGATGGGGACGGTGACTGCCGAGCTAGCGCCGGGTCAATGGGTCAATGTGACCTTGACCAATGTTGTCGGCATGTCCGGGTTGTGGGTACTTATCTACACCAATGTGCTGATTTTTATTGGTCGACACTTTGCCGGTTCGCTGGTTAAGCGGTTGTCTACGCCGGGGCTTTTGACTCTAGGCTGTGTATTCGCGGCGCCGGGCTTGTATTTCCTCGGCATTGCTAGTTCTCCGCTTGCCGCATTCGCAGCGGCCACACTGTGGGCGCTGGGTATTTGTTATTTCTATCCGACCATGATCGGCGCTGTTGCTGAACGGTATCCTGCCGGGGGTGCTTTGATGATTGGCCTGATGGGTTTCGCGGGAGGGTTAGCGACCCAGTTTTTGCTGCCGGTAATGGGGCGCGTATTTGATGAGGCGAAAATCGCTGCTGCTGGCGGTGTTGCAGAGTTTTCGGCTCTGCAAGGGGACGCATTAGCGGAAGTGGTGCGGATGGCGTCCACACAATCTTTTCAAGTAGTCGCGGTCATTCCGTTATTACTCATACCGGTATTTGCCGTGTTGTGGTTTATAGAACGTAGGGGTTCAGTATGACGAAGCCTGATTTAGAGTTGGACGACCTCCAGCGCCGGGACTTGTTGAAAGGTTTGGCGGTTGTGCTGGGCGCCGCCATTACACCGGGTTGTGCCAGTGCCGTTAACGTGCCGCCAACTCAGAGGCTGGCCGCGGCGGCGCGTTGGTCATCGCAGCAACGAGCGGTAGCGCATCGCTGCGCAGATTTGATTATGCCAGCCACCGACACGCCCAGTGCTTTAGCGGTGGGGGTGGGGGAGTTTATGGACTATGTCACAAGCACCTGGCTGCAGCGCGCTGAACTTGAGGAATTACTCGACGGCTTAGATGCGCTGCAGAGTCAAGCGCAGCGCGAATGGCAAACAGACTTTGTCAGCCTAAACAGCGTTGATCAGGTGGTGTTATTAAGCCGTCTGGAAAGCGCCGACGGCAAAGCCTTCGGGCGCTTAAAAGAACTTACCGTGGTGGGTTATTACTTTTCTGAAGAGGGTACCAAGCAAGAGCGGCAATACGTGCCCATGCCAGGCCGCTACGACGGCTATTTTAAGTTGAATAAGGTGGGTAAACAGTGGTCGAGTTAGTAGGCGCAGAACAAGTGGACGCAATCGTTGTCGGCTCTGGTATCAGTGGTGGCTGGGCGGCAAAAGAGTTGGCAGAAAAAGGTCTGCAAGTTGTGCTGTTGGAGCGCGGTAAGCCTCTGACTCATGGCAAAGACTATGTCGGCGAGCACCAACCACCGTGGCAGCGTCCGAATATGGGGATGCGCCCGAGAGAATTGTACGAACAAGAGTATCCGGTGCAGTCAACTTCTTACGCGTTTGACGAAACCACTCGGCATTTCTGGAACAATGATCAAGAAAATCCCTACGACTACAACCCTGATGAACCTTTTCATTGGCTCAGAGCCGATGTAGTGGGTGGCCGGTCGCTGTTATGGGCACGTCAGAGCTATCGGTGGAGTGATCTAGATTTTGCAGCCAACAAACTTGATGGGGCGGGGATAGATTGGCCGATTCGCTACCGCGACATAGCACCGTGGTATTCCTATGTAGAAAAGTTCATTGGTGTCAGTGGCCAGAAACTGGATTTGGCGCATTTGCCAGATGGCGAGTTTCAAAAGCCGATGCAAATGAACGTGGTAGAGGATTACGTCGCAAAGAAAATTACTGAGCGGTTCCCGGATCGAGTGATGACAATAGGTCGTACGGCGACGTTAACGGAACCATTGCCCGGACGTGCGCCATGCCATTATTGCGGACCATGTCATCGTGGTTGTACCGCCGGATCATATTTTAGTTCCTTGAGCAGCACGCTTCCGGCGGCGCAGGCTACGGGTAACTTATCGTTACGCGCAAACGCCGTAGTCGAGAGCTTGGAATACGACCAGCAAGCTCAGCGGGTGACTGCTGTGCGTATTGTTGATACGCAAACGGGGGAACGCAGTCGTCTCAGCGCTAAGTTGGTTTTTTTGTGCGCGTCGACCATCGGATCAACGCAGATATTACTGAATTCTCCTGGCGGCGATCACGGTCGTAGTTTTGCCAACGCAAGCGATGCGTTAGGTCGCTACATGATGGATCATACGTATCGAGCCGGCGCGCGGGGGATTATTCCAGGGTTCGAAGAGTATTATCCCTATGGCTATCGACCTAACGGTATCTACATACCGCGATTTAGGAATGTGCAGGGAGACGACGGCGTTGGCTTCACCCGCGGCTATGGATACCAGGGCGGGGCCGGTCGTATAGGCTGGCATGAGTTGGTTGCGCGCACACCAGGTTTTGGTGCCGAGTTCAAAAACAGCCTGCGAACACCAGGACCGTGGCGTATGTCACTAGGTGGGTTTGGCGAAATTCTGCCTTATGCGCACAACACCATGCGGCTGCATGGCAGCAAAAAAGATCGGTTTGGCATTCCGCTAGCGACGTTTAAGTTCGAATTTGGTGACAACGAACGGCGCCACCGAGAAGATTTAGTGGAGCAAGCGGTGGCTATGTTGGAAGCAGCAGGGGCCACCGATATAGAGAGCTATAGCAGCCCTATGATTGGCGGTGCGGCCATTCACGAGATGGGAACGGCGCGCATGGGCCATGATCCCAGCGAGGCGGTATTGAACGCCTATAACCAGGCACACGCAGCAGCAAACTTGTTTGTCACGGATGGCGCTTGCATGACGTCGTCGTCTTGTGTGAACCCGTCGCTAACCTATATGGCGCTAACAGCGCGCGCGGCCGACTACGCTGTTAGGCAACTGCAGGCCGGAGCGATCTAGTGGCCAAGCGCAAGTTAGCCTTATACGGACTATTAGCGTTGTTCGTGGTAGGTGGCCTAGTAGCTTATGAGAATCAGTTGTACATACGCATGGCGATTCAGCAGCCGCAGTTGTTTCGGGCGCCGGTATTGGACACCAGTGCGCCGCCGTTGCCGGCTGATCTTGGCGCCGTGCCAATTTTGAGTTTTTCGAAAACCAATGGCTATCGGCATCACGGCAGCATCGCTGCGTCCATTGCAATGCTTGACGAACTGGCTGTGGCGTATGGCTGGCAGTTTTACCATACCGAAAATGGCGCAGTGTTCACGCCAGAGAATTTGCAGCGCTTTCGTTTGATTGTGTTGAACCATAAAAGCGGAACGGTATGGACGCAGGCGCAAAGACAAGCGTTACGGGACTATGTTGAGCGCGGTGGGACGTTGCTGGCCCAGCACGCAGCGGGCGGCGACCAAAGCTACGATTGGTCTTGGTATTTCGATCAGGCACTGCGGGCGCAGTTTGTCGACCACCCAATGATCCAACACATTCAACAAGCCACCTTGGTGGTTGAAGATCACAGTCATCCAGCCACCGCGCATTTGCCCAGCGCTTGGGTGCGCGCAGATGAGTGGTATAACTTTGCCGCTAGCCCGCGGGGTAAAACCCAGGTTTTGATCAGCATTGACGAAGCCACTTACGACCCAGAAAAAAGCCCAATGGGTGCAGATCATCCTATGGTCTGGTGGCATACCGTAGGCAAAGGGCGGGTGTTCTACAGTGCGCTGGGCCACACGCCAGCAACTTATCAAGAGAAACAGTTTCGCGCGTTCATCGCAGGCGCGATAGCGTGGGGCTTAGCCCCGCCAAGTCACATCAAGGATAACCAGGGAGAGAGTGATGAACTTTGATATTCCAGCAAAACTGCAAAACTACTTGGATGAACTGGATCAGTTCATTGAAAAAGAGATCAAACCGCTAGAGCAGGCGGAAGATAACATTCGTTTCTTCGATCACCGCCGCGAAGACGCAAGGACGGATTGGGAGCGCAATGGCTTGCCAAACGAGGACTGGGAAGCGCTGCTGGCAAAAGCCAAGCGGGTTGCTGATGCGGCGGGACACTATCGATACCCGCTGCCAGAGGAATACGGCGGTGGCAACGGCACCAACCTTGATATGGCAATCATCCGCGAGCACCTGGCAACCAAGGGCCTTGGTTTGCACAACGATCTACAAAATGAGCATTCGATCGTCGGCAATAACGTCGGACTACTGCTGATGATTGAGTACGGTACTGAAGAGCAAAAGGCGCAATGGATAGACGACCTAGCGGAAGGCCGGGCTGGTTTTGCCTTTGGTATTACCGAACCGGATCACGGATCTGACGCCACGCATATGGAAACCGTGGCCGAGCGGGACGGTGATGAGTGGATAATTAATGGCGCAAAAACCTGGAATACCGGCATTCATAAGGCCAAATATGATCTGATCTTTGCCCGTACCAGTGGCAAAGCCGGCGACGGCAACGGCATAACGGCGTTCTTAACGCCGACCGACAGTGACGGTTTTAAGGTCGAAGAAATGCTCTGGACGTTTAATATGCCGACCGATCATGGGCGCATTTCGATGCAGAATGTCCGCGTTCCGCATGCCTCGATTTTTGGCGGTGAGGGCCGAGGCTTGGCGGTGGTGCAACACTTCTTTAACGAAAACCGTATTCGCCAAGCTGCGTCGTCACTCGGCGCTGCACAATTCTGTATTAACGAATCTATTGAATACGCTAAGCATCGGGCACCTTTTGGTAAGCCGCTGTCAAACAACCAAGGCATACAGTTTCCGTTAGTAGAGCTGCAGACCCAGTGTGAAATGCTGCGTGCATTGATTCACAAAACGGCCTGGCAAATGGACACCTATGGAGCGTTTTCCGTGTCTGACAAGGTGTCTATGTGTAATTACTGGTCGAATCGCCTATGTTGCGAAGCGGCGGATCGCGCTATGCAGGTACATGGCGGTCTCGGTTATTCTCGACATAAACCGTTCGAACATATTTATCGCCATCATCGTCGTTACCGCATTACCGAAGGCGCAGAAGAAATCCAAATGCGCCGAGTGGCGGGCTACTTGTTTGGGTTTATGAATCAACGCGCACCGAAGGGTGTAAAAGAGTCCTAAGGTTATGGAAGCGGCGCTTGAGTTAACCCATGAGGAGATGCAGCGGCGAGTAGCGCAAGTGTTAGCGCACGTGTTTGAGGACTTCCGGTCTTTGCAGACGTTGGAACGACTATCTGGTGGAGCGAGCCAAGAGACTTATCGAATTGAATTTACTCGCGCCAGTGGCGGCTCGTCGGTGTTAGCCATGCGTCGTGCTTCTGGTGGCGTTGAGGGTGAAGTTACGGCGTCGCATCCTGGTTTGGCCGTGGAGGCGCTGCTCATGCAGACCGCTGCTGCGGCTGGGGTGCCGGAACCAGAAGTACATTACGTACTGCAGCAGCAAGACGGTATTGGCCCAGGTTTCATCATGCAATGGCTGGAGGGTTTCACGCTCGGTGCGCAAATTGTTAAAGCACCGGAGCTCGACGAGATCCGGCCGCAACTTGCCCGCCGCTGCGGTGAGGTGTTGGCGCGGATTCACGGCATAGATTTAGCCGCCAGCGGCTTGGATCAGCATCTGCAGGAACTGTCCGCAGAGGAGTACGTGCGTCAGACCTGGCAGCGCTATCAAGACCTTAACATTGCCCAACCGATGATCGACTACAGCGCTCGTTGGTTATTAGATAACTTGCCGCAGAATGTTCACCCGGCGCTAGTGCATAACGATTTTCGCAACGGCAACGTGATGGTGAACAACAGCGGTATTGTCGCGGTATTGGACTGGGAAGTTGCGCATATTGGCGATCCGATGCGCGATCTGGGTTGGATCCTCACGCATTCGTGGCGCTTTGGCCGAGACCATTTGCCTGTTGGCGGTTTTGGCGAAATCGCTGACTTATTCGCTGGCTACGAGTCGGTAAGCGGTACGCCGGTTGATGCCGAGGCGGTCAGGTTTTGGCAGGTGTTCGGTTCTTTTTGGTGGGCTGTAGGCTGTCTTGGCATGGCGGAGCATTATCGTAATGGTCCCGACAAGACTGTAGAGCGACCGGCAATTGGTCGGCGTTCCTCCGAATGCCAAGTCGACTGTGTGAATTTGCTCATACCAGGGTCGGTTGTATTAGAGACGCCGCAGACCATGCCAGCAGCGATGCCAAGGGTGGATGAGCTATTAACCAGTGTCAGTGACTTTTTGCGCCAAGATGTTATGAGCCAGACCCAAGGGCGCGCACAATTCATGGCGCGGGTCGCAGCCAATTCTTTAGATATTGTGCAGCGCGAATGCGCTTTGTCCGCCACCTGCCTTGCCAGTGAAGAGCAGCGCTTAAGACAACTGTTTGACGTACAAGGCGCATCAACAGCTAATCTAGACGACTTGCGTTGGCGCCTGGTTCTAGGGCTGCGGGATGGCTCCGTGGAATTAGATTCGCCAACGTTACAAGCACACTTACGCGCCACCGTGGTGAATCAAATTGCAATAGATCAGCCCCGTTATCCGGGGTTCAAAACAGCGACCCAAGATGCGCAGCGTCATCAATAACGAGAGGTAGGGGCATGCTTTTAGACGGCAAGTTAGCGGTAATCACGGGCGGCATTAGTGGTCTTGGGCGAGCTATGGCAGAGCGCTTTGCCAAAGAAGGTGCGCGGGTGGTCATTGCAGACATAAACGCTGACAGGGGCGAGAACGCAGCAACAGAGATGGCGGTTAACGGCGCTAGCATCGAATTCGTTGCAGTAAATGTCACTGAAGAAGGCAGTCAACAAGCGCTGTTTGACGATGTTGTTCGACGCTATGGGCAGTTGGATGTTGTGGTAGCCGCTGCCGGGATTTCGTCAGCAAATTATGTCAGCGGCGAAGTGTCGACCCCAGCAGAGGACCCGGAGCAAAACTTCTTGTTCAATAAATCCATTGCTGACTGGCAGCGGGTGTTAGACGTGAATCTTACTGGTGTTGCGATTACTGATCGTCTCGCAGCGCAACATATGTTGGCACTGCAGAGCCACGGTTCAATCATCAACATCGCGTCCATCGCTGGCCGCCGACCATTGCCTGGCGCTGCGGATTATTGCGTTTCAAAAGCCGGTGTAATCATGCTGACCAATGTATTCGCAACCGAATTAGCCACGAAAAACATACGTGTTAACGCCATAGGCCCTGGATTTATTGAAACACCAATGACCGCCAGTATTCGGCAGTCGCCAGAGTGGGTGGAAACCGTCATGCAGATGACGCCCATGCAACGGTTTGGTCATGCCGAAGAAATCGCTAACACGGCATTGTTCTTGGCCAGCGACGAGTCCAGCTATTTTACCGGACAGACGTTGTTCCCCAGCGGTGGTATGCACACCGGCTGAGGGGGTTTGGTTAAAATTCGTCGCGGTAGGCGCTTAAACTTGCAGCCCCACCGGTGTGAATAAACACGACGTGCTCATGCTGATCAAAATTACCAAGAGTAATTTGGTCGATCAAAGCGGCGGCGGCTTTGCTTGAATAAACTGGATCAAGTAGTAAGCCCTCCCAGGCGGCAAACATTTTGATCGCGTCTTTAGCGTCTTGGGTAGGTTGTCCATAGGCTTCGCCGAAGTAGGCGTGATTGATATGAATCTGCGGCGTTGTCGGCGCCGGCGGGCTGAAGCGTTCCGCCATGGCGTTTAGCAAGCGCTCGATTC
>MDTB01056133.1_pt1 | contig 17726 bp, 18 predicted proteins | sample 811161 | NCBI WGS metagenome assembly MDTB01 (sample SAMN05326650, study PRJNA326480) | marine metagenome | isolation source: seawater | place: Mediterranean Sea | collected 2009
ACCACGTTGATAGGCTGGATGTGGAAGCGCAGTAATGCGTGCAGCTGACCAGTACTAATAGCTCGATTGGCTTGATTTATGCACTGAAAAAAATTTTTAAATGTTAAAAAAAACACTATTCAATATTGATTTATCTTTTTAGAAATTTAATTTAATTTAATTTAATTTAATTCTTTTTTTTCATTAGGGATGAGATTAGTAACAAGAAAACATCTCCAAGCAAGCTATTCTGAAATTTTATTAGATTTTTTTAAAAATAAAAATTTTTTTAATAGTTTTGTCTAATGTGTGGTTTTTTTTTATCAATATGTAATAGAGATAATTTTTATCTTCGACAAAATAGTCAATCTTTAAATCACAGAGGTCCTGATGCAAACCAAAATTTTCAAATTCATGAAGATAAAATTATATTTGTAAAAATATTAAACAGATTACTTGAATTTTAAATTAATGAAAAAAAAAACCATTCATCCATTTAAAACTTTATTTGTTGGTTCAGGCAATATTGTATTAAGGCATATAAATTCTTTAAGAAAATTAAAAAATACTAAAATAAAAATCCTTAAACGATCAAGTTCAAAAATAGACACAAAACTTAAAGAATATAGCTTTATAAAAAATTTTAGTGAAGCTAAAAAATTTAAACCCAATGCAACTTTTATCTGCTCTCCTGCTTCAATACATATTTCTGATTTTAGAAAATTAAGAAATGTATGCTTTAATTTTTTTTTAGAAAAACCATTAACTTCAACAAATTTAAATTTAAATAATTTTCTAATCAACTTAAAAAAAAAGTATTATTTTTATGTAGGTTACATGCTTACTTTTTCTCCAGTTCTCAAATATATTAGCAAAATTTTAAAAGAGAAAAAATTTGGTAAATTTTACTACGCCAAATGTTATGTTGGTCAAAATTTACAAAAATGGAGGCCTCAAAAAAAATATTATGAGAGTGTTTCTGCGCAAAAAAAATTTGGAGGGGGCCCATTGTATGAATTAAGTCATGAAATAGAATATTGTTTAGACATATTTGGAATTCCAAAGGCTGTTTTTAATAAAAACTTTAAACTAAGTAAAATGAAAATTGATGTTAACGACATATCCTCTATTTCATTTTATTATGACAAATATTTTGTAGATATAATAATTGATTTCTTAAATCATAAAAAAAAAGAGATCCATTGAACTTGTATTTGAAAAAGCAAATATTTATGGTGATTTATTATCGAATAAACTCAAAATTGAAAAAAAAAATAAAAAGACAAAAGAGATATCTTTTAAAAAAAAATATGAAGATTTGTATGAAGATCAAATGAAATTTTTTATAAAAAACCTTAATAAAAAAGATGAGAAAATCTATAGAAAATTAGAAAACTCTATAAATACAGTTAAATTAATTAAGCTTTTGGAACAATCAAATTTAAAAGATAAAATTATTAGAGTTAAAATATGAATAATATTCTTCAAATTTTGGAAACTAAACAAAAAAAAATTGTTTTTTATTTATTTTTAATTGCTCTTTTAATTACAATTTTAGAAGTTTTAAGTGTGGGTTTAATTTTTCCAATTATAGATTTCGTAATTAAAGGAGATAATTCAAATTTTAATGATTTTTTTGTGGGATTTTCAAATTTTTTTTCAATTAATCTTATTAATTTAAAAAAAAAATAATAATAATTTTTATAATCTTTTTTATTTTTAAAAGTTTTCTAATAATTTATTTACAATACTTATTAGCTGATTTTACTCAAAAAATTAATGTCAATTTAGCTAATAGATTATTTGAAGGATATTTACAGTTAGATTATAAATTCTTTAATAAAAGATACACCACTTCAGATATTATAAGAAATATAATTAATGAAACAGCAAGTGTTTATAGTTATATTTATAACTTTATAATTTTAACTATAGAACTTTCAATTGCTGTAATAATTTTTTTTACAATTTTGGCTATAAGTTTTAAAATATCTTTGGTTTTAATATCATTTAGCTCATTATTTGGTTATATTTTTATAATATTCTTCAGAAGGAGAATAAATAAATGGGGCAAACAAAGAATTAAACTTAATAAAGATCGTATTAAATCTCTACAAGAGTCTTTTCTTAATTTTGAGTTTATAAAATTAGATATTTTTAAGAATAGTTTTTTTAAAAAATTTTATATGCCAAATTTTTATGTAAATATTATTAATAGAAATATAAGAGTCATAAATATTTTACCAAGAATTTTTATTGAATTAATAATTATTTTGTCAGTTTTTCTAATTATCTCTTATTTTTATCTTCAAAATAAGAAACTCGAGGAATTTTTGCCATTATTGAGTCTTTATGCTGTAGCAGCTCTTAAAATAGCACCTTCATTTTCTAGAATATTAAATAGTTTAAACAATTTAAAATTTAATTACCCATCATTAAAGTTATTAATAATTGAATTAAATAAAATTAAGTTAAATAAGTCAAAAAAAATTAACTCAGGTTTATCTTTTGAAAAATCACTAAGTTTAAAATTGGCACAATTCAGATATAATTCATCAGACGTTATCCAAAAAAAATATAATTTAAATTTTCAAAAAAAACATACTTATGTAATTCATGGGGAAAGTGGCTCAGGCAAAACTACCTTAATAAAAATCTTATTAGGATTACTAAAACTAGATAGTGGTCAAATTTTCTTAGATAATAAAAAAGTTGATACTGATAATGAAAATTACAAAAAATTATTTGGCTATGTTCCTCAAAATATTTATCTTTATAATGATAATATAAAAAACAATATTTTGCTTGGTAGAAAAATTTCAGATAAATTATTTAATAAAATAATTGATGATAGTAGTTTGAAATATTTTTACAAAAAAAAAGGTCCAAATTTTCAAATTGGCGAAAATGGAAATAAAATATCTGGAGGAGAAAAACAACGTATAGCATTAGCTAGATCTTTAGTTACAAATCCAGAAATATTAATTTTTGACGAATTCACAAGTTCTCTTGACGAAAAAAATATTCAGAAGGTTTTGTCTACAATACGAATTTTACATAAAAAAAAAACCATTTTAATAGTTACCCATGATCCAAGTAAAATAAAATTTGCTAATAAAAAATATAAAATATGAGACCAGAAAAATTATTATTTTTTGTGGAAAAACTATTAGACTCAAATTTTGGCAAACAAAATTCGCATATAATTGACCCAAAATTATCTTTCAAAGTATATTCAAAGTTAAATCATTGCTTTAAAAATATAAGTAGAAAATATTATCGAAATAACCTTAAAAACTTTGACCTTTTAAATTCTGATCATTTGTGTATTTGTTTGTATTTATTTTCAAAAGAATTATTTAAAATCAAAAAATATGAACTTGCTAAAAAGTTTTTTTTATTAAATAAAATGATTAATGGTATCGATTTATTTTATAAAGTTAATATGCCAAGAATATTCATGTTTTGTCATCCACAATCATCAGTTATAGGAAATGGAAAATTTTCTGACTATTGCATTTTTTTTCAAAATGTTACTATTGGAAGAAAAGGAAAAAATTATCCAAAATTTTCAAAAGCTGTTATTTTTTATCCAGGTAGTAAAATAATTGGTAATTGTAAGATTGGAAAAAATGTTATATTTGGACCTGACTCATCGATAGTAGATACTGATATTCCATCAAATACTTTAGTTCTAGGGAAGTTCCCTAATATTGTACTAAAAAAAAATAATTACGATATAAGAAACCAGTTCTTCAAATCTACAACAAAAATAAAAATATGAAAAAAAATGTTTTAGTAACTGGTGCCGACGGCTTTATTGGATCTCATTTGACTGAAAAGTTAGTTAGCAAAGGTTTTAATGTAACTGCATTTTGCTCATATAATTCATTTAGTAACCCTGGATGGTTAAAACACTTAAATCCAAAAATAAAAAAAAAAATTAATATTATATTTGGTGATATAAGAGATGATAGTATTTTTAGAAATTTATTAAAAAAAAATAAAATTATTTTTCACCTAGCAGCTTTAATTGGAATACCTTACTCTTATGACGCTCCAAAAAGTTATGTCGATACAAATATAATAGGTACATTAAACTTGCTCAACGCAGCCAAAGAAACTGATGTTGAAAAGATACTAATTACATCTACGAGCGAGGTATATGGCTCAGGACAATACTTCCCAATGGATGAAAGACATCCTTTAGTAGCGCAATCTCCATATTCTGCAACAAAAATTGCAGCTGATAAATTGGCTCAGTCTTATTATGCATCTTTTGGGACACCAATACTGATAATTAGACCTTTTAATGCCTTTGGCCCAAGACAATCTAGAAGAGCAGTTGTACCTTCAATAATTTATCAAGCTCTAAAAAATCACAGAATAAAATTGGGAAATCAATTTGCTGAAAGAGATTTCAATTTTGTTGATGATATTATAGAGGGCTATTATTTAGCATCCACAAGCAAAACTGATAAGTTTTTGGGTCATGAATTTAACATTTCATCAGGATATTCAATTAGCATTTTGGAAATTACAAAGTTGATTGGAAAGATACTTAATAAAAAACTAATCATAGAAACAGATAAAATAAGATTTAGACCTAAAAAAAGTGAAGTAAATAAACTTCTTGGTTGTAGCAAGAAAGCAGGAAAAATCCTAGGATGGAAACCAAAATTATCAGGCAAAATAAAATTAGCAGCAGGAATAAAAAAAACTATTGATTGGTATTCTGATAAGGAAAATATGAAAGTTTTTGCTGATAATTCTTATGAAAAATAACCCCTACATTAAAATTAAAAATCTAAAAATTGGATATGACTACCCTCCAGTTGTAATTTCTGAGCTGGGAATAAATCATAACGGGAATTTAAAAAAAGCAATATATTTAGTTGATGAAGCTATTAAATCTGGAGCCCAGATAATTAAGCATCAAACTCATATTCCAGAAGAAGAAATGTCAATTGAAGCAAAAAAAATTATACCAGACCATATAAACACCTCAATTTTTAACATAATAAAAAAATGCTCTCTTAGTGAAAAAGATGAGTTTGCATTAAAAAAATATGTTGAAAGTAAAAAGAAAATTTTTATAAGCACACCTTTTTCATTTGCAGCAGTTGATAGATTAAAGAAATTTAATGTACCAGCAATTAAAATTGGATCAGGAGAATGCAACAATTATCCATTAATTGAATATATTTGTAAATTAAAGAAACCGATTATATTAAGTACAGGGATGAATTCAATTAGTAGCATTAGACCATCAGTCAAGATTATTGAGAAAAATAAAATACCATATGCATTATTACATTGTACAAATATTTATCCTACACCAAATCATTTAATAAGAATAAATGCTTTAGAAGTGATGAAAAAAAAGTTTCCTAACGCAGTTTTAGGTTTATCTGATCATTCTGCCTCAATTTATCCAGCAATAGCCTCAGTAATCCTGGGTGCTTCCTTGATAGAAAAGCATTTTACAGATACGAAAAAAAGGACTGGTGCTGATATTTCTGCATCTATGGATAAAAAGGAATTAAAGAACTTAAATGAAGCAATTAAAATTGTTTATCAGGCACGAGGATTTGAAAAAAAACCTCTAAAAGAAGAAGTGGATGTAATTAACTTTGCGTTCGCGTCAATTGTTTCAAAAAAAGAAATTAAAAAGGGAGAAGAGTTAAAAAAATCTAATATCACATTAAAGAGACCGTCTACTGGCGATTATGGTCCTAAAGATTATAAAAAATTACTAGGAAGAAAAGTTAAGAGAGATATTAAGTATAATACGCAGATAAAAAAAATTGATATTGCCCAGAATGAAAAACAAAAAAAATTTTTTAGTTTTTACAGGTAATAGAGCAGAGTTTGGATTAGTTTTACCAATTCTTGAGGAGATGAAAAAAACAAAACTAAATTTTAGTTTAGTAATTTCTGGAGCTCATTTAGACAACAATTTTGGTAATACATTGAAGGAAATTAAAAATTTAGGTTATAAAAATTTTTTTAAAGCTAAGATTAATATATCCGCAAATAATAAAGCTTATACTCCTTTAAGTATTTCAGAAGGAATTAAAAAAATATCCAAACTAATATTAAAAATAAATCCAGACGCTATGATTATTTATGCTGATCGTTTTGAAGGATTTGCTGCAACCATAGCAAGTACACAAATGATGATACCAACTATTCACTTGGAGGGCGGAGACATTACTGAAGGAGGAGTTTTTGATGACAATATAAGACATGCCATGACAAAACTTTCTCATTTTCATTTTACATCTAATCAAGAAGCAAAAAAAAGAATTTTATTGATGGGAGAAGAAGAATGGAGAGTGAAAAATATTGGTTTTACAATTGAAGACCATTTAAAAAAAAAATCTTTTACCAATGAAATTGAGCTAATAAAAAAATATAAATTAATAAAAAACCAAAAAATAATTATTTTTACATTACATCCCAATCCTTTAGATATTAATTCATCAATTAATGAATTGAAAAATTGTATAAAGGTATTACTTAAATTTCCTAAGTGTAAAATTATTTTAACATACCCAAATAATGACAAAGGTTCTGAAAAAATTATTAAAATACTAAATAATTATAAACATAAATTTGATGTCATGAGATCTTTAGGTCAAAGGGATTATCACGGTCTACTAAATTTATCGCTGCAAAATTGGCATGTTGTAATAATGGGCAACTCATCATCAGGTATAAAGGAATCTCCTTTCTTTAAATGTCCCACTCTTGATGTTGGTTCAAGACAACAATCAAGACTTAGAGCAAAAAATGTAATAAATGCTGAGAACAATTATAAGAAAATTTATTTGGGTTTAAAAAAAGTATTATCCATTAAGTTTAAAAACCAAATTAAAACTTTAGACAATCCATATAAAAAAAAAATCCTTCAATAAATTTTATTAATTTTTTAAAAACAACAGATTTTAAAAATCCTAAAGTGCTAAATAAAAAAATGACAATTAAGTTTAAATGAAAATATTAAGTATAATTTGTGCCCGAGGTGGATCTAAAGGAATTAAAAATAAAAACATAAAAATCTTTTGTGGAAAACCTTTGATATTTTGGACGATAAAGCAATGTTTAAATAGTAAATTTGCTAAAAGTGTTTATCTATCAACTGATTCAAAAAAAATATCTAAATTAGCAAAAAAATATGGTGCAAATGCTGATTTTTTAAGACCTAAAAGTCTTTCTGGTGACTCTGTGCCTGAAATAAATGTCTGGAAACATATAACAAAATTTTATGAAAATAAATTTAATTTAAAATACGATGCAGTTTGTTCAGTTTCTGTTACCTCTCCAATGAGAAAGTCAGCAGATATTGATAATTCAATTTTAAAATTTAAAAAAAATAAAAACCTTGATCTTGTAGTTGTTGTTTCAAAATCAAAAAAAAATCCATATTTTAATATACTTGAAAAAAAAAATAAAAATGAATTAAAAATATCAAAAAAGTATAAAAAAAAAATAGTAAAAAGACAGGATGCTCCTATTACTTTTGATTTAACAACAGTTTCATTTGTGATTAAAAGAGACTTTCTAATGAAAACAAAAGACTTAAAAAAAAGTAAGATGGGATATATAGTTGTGCCTGAGGAGAGGTCAGTTGATATTGATAATATTCAGGATTTCAAATACGCAGAATATTTGTATAAAGACAAGATCAGATGATGAATTTTAACAGAAAAGTTATCTTTTTAACTGGATCAAACGGTAACTTAGGCAAAAGTTTAATAGAATATTTTTTACAATATAACTGTAAAATAATTGCTCTGGATAAAGATAAAATTAAAGCAAAAAACAATAAGATTAGTTTTTATCAAGTAGATTTTAATAATATAAATAATCTTAAAATTGTTTTAAATTTAATCAAAAAAAAATTTAATAAGATTGATTTTATAATTAATAATGCTGGACTAACACATTTTAACGTTAAAAAAAATGAACTAAACAGTTTTTCTTTAGAAAAATGGAGTTCCTCACTAAATATAAATTTAATTTCTGCAGACTTAATAATAAGAGAGTTAAGTGAAAAAATGCCAAAAAAAAATGACTCTAGTATTTTGAATGTAGCATCTATTTATGGATGTTTAAAACCAGATTTCTCAATTTACAAAAATACAGAGATTGTTAATAGTTTAGAATATGCTGCCTCAAAAGCTGCTATAATTCAACTTACTAAATGGTATTCTGGTAAATTATGCCCAATAAGAATAAACTCAATTTCACCAGGTGGAATTTTTAATAATCATAAGAAAAAATTTGTAAATCAATACAGTTCTAAAACTTTGTTAAAAAGAATGGCAAAAAAAGAAGAAATAATTAATTCGATGATCTTTTTGTTATCAAATAATGCATCTTATATTACGGGAGAAAATATTATAGTGGATGGGGGATTTTTAAGTAGGTAAATGCAAAAAAGATATTTGATTGATAGTACAAAAAAATTAATTATTGCGATGCAAAGACTACATAGTTTAAAATATAAAATATTATTTGTAGTTGATAAAAATCAAAAATTAATTGGAACAGTTACCGATGGAGATTTGAGAAGAGGATTAATTAAATTTAGAGATACTAATACTGAAATTGAAAAAGTTATGCATAAAAAGCCTTTATTTAGTTATAAAATGAAAATTGACAAAGAAACAAAAATAAATGCAGAAAAACAAAAACTTAACTTAATACCAATTGTATCCAAAACAAAAAAATTATTAAATTTTGTTGTTTTGAAAAATTATAGTCTTAAGGTTAATCAATTTCCTATTTTAATTTTAGCTGGGGGCAAAGGTAAAAGGCTACTACCACTTACTATAAATACACCTAAACCTATGCTGAAAGTTAATGGAGTTCCCATTATTGAAAGTATAATTGAAAAATTTATTAATAATGGATTCGAAGATTTTTATATAGCAGTTAATTACAAGAAAGAAAAAATTGTTGATTATTTTAAAAAGAAAAAAATAGGTGCAAATATTATTTATTTAAAAGAGACAAAACCATTAGATACAGCAGGTTGCCTAGGTTTATTGCCAAAAAACGAGAATAGACCAATTTTAGTTATAAATGGAGATGTAATAACAAATCTTAACCCAAGTTTGTTAGTTGATTTTCATCTTAAAAATAAAAATGATATTACAATTTGTGTTGAAAAATATGTTCATAAGATACCTTATGGGGTAATAAATGAAAGAGCTAAAAATTTTTTAATGATAGAAGAAAAACCAGAAATAAATTATTTTGTTAACGCGGGAGTTTATATAATAGGAAGAAATATTTATAAAAATATAAAAAAAAAACAAAGTGTATCTATGGTTAACTTAATAAACCGATTGTCAAAAAATCAAAAACTTAAAATTCAATCTTTTCCATTGTTTGACAATATCATTGATCTTGGAAATATTGAAAATTATAAAAAACATAAATCTAAAAATTAGTTTTAAAAATGAATGAAAAGAAAATCAATCCAGATAGAGCAATAAAAGTTGGTGCAAAAAAAATACATGATAATAGAAAATTTATGTATGATGAGGTTGAAAAAACACATCAAAAATACTTAGATAAAAATGGATTTTATAAATTAAATTTATTGGAAAAAAGAGTTAAATGTCCATTATGTAGCAGTATAAAAATCTTTCATATATTTAATAAAAGAGGAGGCAAATATTCTATTTGTAAAAATTGTGATCTAGTTTTCCTAAATCCTGTTTTTAAAAATAAAGAATTAATTAAATATTATAAAAATTTGCATGATGCACAGTCAAAAGTTACACTAAAAGAAAAAAAATTTTATTCAAAAATTTATCTAAGTGGCATTCAAATAGTAAATCAATATATAAAAAAAAAAAATTTTGCTTTTGATATTGGATGCTCTAATGGTTTATTCTTAGATTTACTCAAAAAAATGGTTGGCAAAATACCCATGGTCAGGAATTAAATATTAAAGAGGCTGCTATTGCAAAAAAAAATCACAAAATATTTACTGCAGAAATAAACAATATAGATCAAAAAAGTGCTTATAATTTAGTGACACTTTGGGATGTGATAGAGCACATTAAAAATGGAAAAAGTTTCTTGGGAGTAGTAAATAGATTATTAAAAAAAAAAGGCTACTTATTTATTCAGACACCAAATGCACAATCTCTAGCTGCAAAGATAATGCATGAAAAATGCAATGTTTTTGATGGATTAGCACATGTGAATCTTTATGATTTTAAAAACCTAGATCTTCTATGTAAACAAAGTGGATTTAAAAAAATTTATTCAAGAACCATTTTGTCAGAAATTCCAATTATTAATAATTTTTTAAACTTTCAAAATCCATATTTTGGCAATGTGGCTGGCAAAACTATTTTAAAATTTTTAAATGAAGAAGATATTCATAAAAATTATTTAGGTTATAAAACTCAAGCTTTGTATCAAAAAATATGAAAAAAAAAATTTTGGTTATTCCAATTGAAATTCAATCAAGAGAACTGGAAGGAGCTCTATTATTAGCACATGAGGCTATTGAAAGAGAGTGGATTATTTTAATAGGCCAAAAACAAAAAATTTTTCCAATTTTATCAAATATTAAGAATTCTTTTTTTTTTGTTAAAAGTATAGTTCCAGGTGAAATTAGTTTGTTAAAATTAATTAAAAAAAATAATAATTTTTTGTCATCGCTTGATGTTGAGGCTTTAATAACAGCAAATATAAATAATTCTTTAAAACAGAGGTATAATTACGAGACTTTAAATTTAGCTGATTTAATTTTTTTTTGGGGCGAAAATCATTTTAATCAATTTTGCAAAACTTTTGAAGAAATTAAAAATAAAAATTCAAAAAAATTTATTATAACTGGCTCTCCAATAATTGATGTAGTAAATTTAAAAAAAAAGAAACTAAAAAAAGAAAATTGTGAAAAAAAAATTTTAATAATCCCAAGTTTTGGGTTTGCAAATTCTTCTTATAAAATAAAAAATATAAACCTTGCTCTTGATAGTATGGGTGAAAAAAACTTAATATCTGAATTTAATCAAAAGAAAACAATTTCAGTAAATAAAGAACTTGTTGATTACCTAAAATTAAATTATGAATCTCAAAATTATGCAATGAGGTCTTTTAAAAAATTAGTAATTCATTTATCAAAAGAGCTAAAAAATTTTAATATCACCATAAGACCACACCCAATGGAAAAAAAAAGTGATTGGTATGAATGCAAAAAACATAATGTTAGAATAGATGATGAAACAAATCTTTTGGAGCAAATAAATACAAATAATACTATTATTCATTTTAATAGCACAGTTAGCATTCAATCAGTGTTAATGGAGAAAAAAACTATTTTATTTTTTGATTTAGATAAAAAGTTCAAAAAAGTAATAAATCCGATTTTAAAAGATATTTCTATTATTTCAAATTCATACAATTCATTAGTGAAATTAATAAATGATAAAATTGAAAATAATAATTATAATAATTTAAATCGTTATGTAAAATTTACTAAATTTGAAAAAAATTTAAATGCATCAAAATTGATAATTGATGAATTAGAGAAAAGCAAAGCAACAAAGATAAAATTAGCAAACATACAATCTAACTTTCCAAATGTTTTTCAATATTATATATCAATGTTTTTGTATGAATTAAAAAACTACATTGTCATCTACATATTAAGTTTTTTTCCTTTTTTAAAAAAATTCTCTCATGGAAAAATAATTCGTCAAAATAAAAAAAGTAGAGCAGATCTAATAAAAGAGAAGTGGCCCATTATAAAAAAAGAAATTTTAAAGAAAAAATTAGATGATTTAGTTGAAATGAAAAATGAAAAAAATTTAAATATAAAAGTTCAAAAATATTTTGAAAATACTTTTATAATTCATAAGGAATAATCTAAGCTTTTAAAAGTTATAAAGATTTAACTAATTTTTCTATTTTTAATTCAAAATTTAGAAAATTGTTAATTTTATAAATATTAAGTTTTTTAAATTGCTCTTTATTCTCACTGTGCTCTCTAAGAATAAAAAAGGTGCTTGTTTTTTTTGCTGAAAACAAATCTTCTTTACTATCACCAATAAATATCCTTTTTTGTTTCCTTTTTTTTATTAAATTTATATGCTCAACTTTTTTTCTTGGTGACCCATATATTTTTTTAAAAAAATGAAATATTCTTTTATTTTTTAAAATTTTAATTATTTCTTTCTCAGGCGTTCCTGTGCTTATAAAAAAATCATACTTTTTATAATTTTTTTTTAAAAAATTTAATAAATGTTGATTTACTTTTAATGAAATAATTTTATTAAAACAATAATCATTAAATTTTTTATTTAAATCTGTAATTTTTATTTTTTTATCACTTAAAAATTTTTTTTTTATATATCTAAACTTTGCAAACCTGGATATACCAATATTTTTTAAGTGGTAATTTTTAGCATTAGAACCAATAGAATTTCCAAATTTTTTAAAAGTAAAATAAAATCCAACTGTTTTTACTTTATGGCTATTAAGGATTACTCCATCAAAATCAAAAATAATTTGAGTTTTACTCATTGACTAATCTTTAATTATAGAATGTATTGCTTCCTGTTCCATTTGAGATCTTACTTCACTCGCATAACTACCAATGTGTGGTGTAAGTATAACATTATTAAGTTTTGTAAATTTTCCCTTGTATGGTTCATTATCGAAGACATCTAATGCAGCACCCTTTATTTTATTTTCTTTTAATAAATGAAATAGAAAATTATAATCAATTAGTTCAGACCTTGAGGTGTTTATTATAAAACTATTTTTTTTTAAATATTTTAAATTTTTTCTGTTTAATAAATAATTTTCTTTATTTGAATAATTTGAGTGTAAAGAAACTATATCAGAATTAATTAATAATTTTTTTAAATTTAATTTATTCTTAATTTTTTTAATATCATTAATTATAATTTTAACACCAAATGCTTTTAATATTTTTGATACGTATTTTCCAATTTTGCCATAGCCAATAATTCCAACTTTTTTACCATGCAATATAGTTCCCATTTCTTTTTTCCATATATTTTTTTTTAAATTGTTATCATGTTGACTAATTCCTCGAAGTAAATTCAAAATAAGACCAACAGTTAATTCTCCAACTGCTTTTTCAAGTGAGGTGTTTGATTTAATTACTTTTATTTTTATTTCTTTTGCAAATTGTAAATTAATATTGTCTAACCCTTTTCCTAATCTAAAAATAAATTTAAGTTTTTTTAATTTTGAAAGAGTAGCTTGATCATATTTTTCAGTGCCAGCAATTATGTGCGAGCAATCTTTTGCATAATGAATTAGCTCTTGTGGTGTTAACTTTCTTTTCAATTCATTTAGCTTAAAATTAATTTTATTTGTTTTTAATATTTTGAGTAATTTTTTATTACCTTCTGCAAAAGACGATGTTGCTATAAATAATTTTTTTTTAAACATTATATTTCATGTGCTTATTACTTCTGTTAATTATTGTCTATAATTTTGTCAATTATTTAAATTTATTAATAATAAAAATTTTAAGTGTGATATTATATTTTTTGTATAGATAATTAGAAAATCATATATGAAATTAATTGTTATAAATTCCCTTGGCCCTATGGGCAGTACACTGATATCAAGTTTAGTTGAACATTATGGTTATCTAAATTTTCCATTAAGAAAATTAGGTGTTCACGATTATTTGTCTAAAAAAAGAAAACTTGAAGATAATTATTTAAAAAATAAATTTATAAGTTTAATGAAAAGATATAATGAAGTTCAAAAGTTGGGTGGAGTTAGTGTTTTAGATAGAAAAAATAGACCTCTTATAAAAAAAATTGATTTAAATTTAGTAAATAAAGAAATAAATAATTTCCAAAAAAAAATTTTGAAAGTTTAAAAGAAATGTATTTCGAAGCATTTTTTATATTTAATAAATCCTTAAAATATAAATTACCCATCAAACACCCTTTAGGTGCAGTAGAGTTGACAAATGATATTCATAAATATCAAAATTGCGATCTTCAATATTTGTATAAAAAAGAATTTAATGAAGTTTATTTCATAAATATAAGAAGAGATTTTTTGAGTTGGCTTAATTCGTTTGTATCTCAATATTATTCTTATCCAGGTTTGAATTTAAGGTCAGTTTTTTTTAAATTAAGTAATGTAAAAAAAAACTTTAATAGCTATGAAAATTCTTTAAATAAATTTAAAAATAGTCTCGATATTTATTTTGATGAAATGTTTATACCCAATAATTTAAATTTAAAATATAAAATTGAAAATTATTTAAAATTAAAATCTAATTTTGACATGGAAAAAATGAATTATGACTTATATGGAGGTTTAACTGATTTTAAAAAAGCATTTACAAAACATGATGATAATCATTTTTTCCTACCAAAAACTTTTCATTATTTATATAAAAAATTAGGAAAATTTTACTTTAAAAATATTTTTTTAGATTTATTTCTAGATATAATTTTTCAGTTAGTTTATTTGATTGGTTATATTAAATTTAAAATTAATAATGCATAAAACTTTAACAAAAATAAAAAAAAGAAAATTATCTGTAGGTGCTTGGATTCAAACGTCCTCGTATGACAATGTTGAAATAATTTCAAATTCTAATTTTGATTGGATAGCAATTGATCAAGAGCACGGTAACATTTCAAATCAAACTTTAAAAGATTTGGTAAGAATCATCCAAGGGTCGAAAAATTTCCCATTTGTAAGATTAAAATCGAGAAATCCAGAAGATATACCCAATATTCTTGATACTGGAGTGCAAGGCATCATAATTCCTCATGTTAGGAATGCAATTGAAGTTAAAAAAATAGTAAATAATTGCTTTTATCATCCTAAAAATAAAAGAGGGATAGGATTTTCAAGAGCTAATGATTTTGGAAGAAAATTAAAACAGTACCAAAGAAACCATAAAAATTTGGCAATATTTGCAATGATTGAAAACAAAGATGGATATGAAAATTTAAATGAAATATTGTCAGTAAAAGAAGTTGATGGGGTTTTTATTGGTCCCTATGATCTCTCAGCATCTTTAAATATTTTTGAAAAATTTAATGATATTGGTTTTAAAAAAGTAATAAGAAATATTTTAGATATTTGTAAAAAAAATAACAAAATGTGTGGAATTCATATAATTGAAAATAATCCTAAGGAGTTGGAAAAGAGAAAAAAGGAGGGATATAAATTTATAGCTTATTCTTTGGATACTTTTATCTTAAGAAGCTATCAAATTTAAATTCTAACTTTATGAAAGAGTATCAAATTAGACCAAAGGGGATTTTTGATAAATATTTAGATTTAGCAAAAAAAGATGCAGAAGAAATTTTTAGTAAAGCAAAATATGACAAATTTAATTGTCCAGCATGCGAAAAAAAGAATAAATTTTTATTTAAAAAAATAAATTTTTCTTATTGTGAATGTGAAAAGTGCAAAACACTTTATGTTAGTCCAAGACCTAAGTTTAAATATTTTTCAAAATATTACAATGAATCTAAATCTAGTAAATTTTGGGTTACAGATTTCTACAAGAAAACTATTAAATCAAGAAGATCTAAAATTTGGAAACCAAAATCAAAGTTAGTTCAAAAATATTTGAATGAAAATAAAGGATTTAAAAATATTATAGATATAGGTGCAGGATACGGAATATTTTTGGATGAAATAAAAAAAATAACCAACAAACAAACTTATGCCTTAGAACCCTCAAAAGATTTAAGTGAAATTTGTAAAAAAAAACATTCTATTATTCAAAAATTTGTTGAAGAGACCAAACCTGCAGATTTACCAAAAGGTAAAAATTTTTATACTTGTTTTGAACTTTTTGAGCATTTACATAGTCCAAAAATTTTTATTAAAAAGCTTAGTAAGATTATGAAAAAAAATGAAATATTATTTTTAACAACTCTTTCTAGTACAGGTCTGGATATAGATATTTTAAAAGAGAAATCTAAAGCAGTTCAACCCCCATACCACATAAATTTTTTTAATCCATTTTCAATCAGATTTTTTTTAGAAAAAAATAATTTTAAAATAATAAATATTTCAACACCTGGAAAACTTGATATAGATATTCTTGAGAATAATAAACAATATATAGAAAACAATTTTTGGAAAGTATTTATTAATAAAGCCACTTTTAAAGAAAAAAAACTTATGCAAAAATTTTTACAAAAAAATTTACTAAGTTCGCACATGATTATAGTTTGTATAAAAAAATGATGAAAAGTATAGCAATTATACCAGCAAGAATGGGAAGCAGTAGATTTCCTGGTAAGCCTATGGCTTTAATTTCCGGAAAGCCAATGATTGGTCATGTGCATGATAATGTTAAGAAATGTAATTTATTAGAATTTGTTGTTGTTGCTACATGTGATAAAATTATTTTTGACTATATTAATAAGATTGGTGGAATTGCTGTGATGACATCAAAAAAGCACCAAAGGGCATCTGATAGATGTGCAGAAGCTTTAAATAAGGTAGAAACTAAATTTAAAAAAAAATTTGATATTGTAGTAATGGTTCAAGGAGATGAGCCTATGGTAACTTCTAAAATGATTGCCGAATCAATTAAACCATTTAGTAAAGATAAAAAAATTGGTGTAGTAAATCTTTTAAGTAAATTTGAAAATTATAATGAGTTTTTGAATCCAAATACTATAAAAGTAGTTTGTGATAAAAATCTTAACGCTGTTTATTTTACAAGAAAATTAGATAATAAATATTTTTTTGATAAAAGTCTAAAATGTGGAAAACAAGTATGCATAATTCCCTTCAAAAGAGAATTTTTGGAAATATTTTTAAAGTTAAAAAGTACACCAATTGAAAAACTTGAATCTATAGACATGTTAAGGTTTTTAGAACATGGATATAAAGTAAGAATGAAAAAAATCTCATCACTATCTTTTGCAGTTGATAATAAAGAAGATTTAAAAAAAGTATCTAATTATATAAACAAAAAAAAATAAAGTGCTTAAAAAAGATTTTAAGAAATGCAATCTCAATTAAATGTTCTCAAGTCTTTGTAAAAAGTAAAAAATGAAAAAAAAAGGATTATTTATTTGTAGTCCAGGTTTAGGATTGATGGATAATTGGATGCCTGTCATATATGAATTAAATAAATCAAAAAAGTATAGTTTTGATATTTTTTTTCCTGATATTTCTATTTTTGAACAATTTAATAAAAAAAATTTATTAGTTAATTTTTCATATAAAATTTTTAAAAATGTAATTTATGTAGATATATTTAATAACTTTATTAAATCAAAATTTTCAAAAAAACTTGTTCAAAAACTATCTTTGAATAAATATTTTAAATTCATAGATAATTTGTTGGTTAAATTTTTTAATAAAGAAGCTCTATTTTCTGGGGTTATACTAAAAAATTTACATTATTTTATGTGTCTTTTTTTTAAAACACATAAATTAGAAAGAATAAATCAAAATAATTTAAAAAAATATGATTTTGTGTTTTACGATTTATCTGTTGAAGAAAAATCTTTTTTTCACCTAATTAAAAGAGAACTAGACAATATCGAAAAATTTTCAATGTCTCACGGTAGTGATTTTCCATATTTAAGTGAATATAAAACTAAAAAGATCCCAGTTAACAAAATTAATATTATTGCGTTTACTCACTCAAGATTAGAGTCAGAATATTATAAAAAAAAATACAACCTTGAAGGATCCTATGAAGTAATGGGAAATCCCAAATATGATAA
>MDTB01077478.1_pt1 | contig 17726 bp, 16 predicted proteins | sample 811161 | NCBI WGS metagenome assembly MDTB01 (sample SAMN05326650, study PRJNA326480) | marine metagenome | isolation source: seawater | place: Mediterranean Sea | collected 2009
ATTCCATCATCTATCGAAATTTCTGCTTTCCATCCTGTTTGTTTAAAAAGCTTTGTGCTGTCTAACCAATATTGAGTATCTTCTCCAATTCTACCTTTGGTCTCTAAAATTACATCATCGTATTTCATATCAAGATATTTTACAATTTTTTCAACTATCTCTTTCATTGAAATTGGTTCATCTACTCCAGCGTTATAAGTTTCTCCTAATTCTCCCTTATGTAATATCGAATAAATTGCTCTGGCTATGTCTCGACAGTGCATAAAAGATTTTTTAACTCTTCCACCACCTTCTAAAGAAAACTTTTGACCATTTAATAACATGTAAGCACATTTTGGAATTATTCTATAAAGCAACTGTCCAGGTCCGTAACCATTTGATGGTCTAATAATATTCATTGGAAAATTTTTTACTTTGAACATGGTTTCAAGGTGCATATCTGCTGCTAATTTTGAAACTGAGTAAGGGCTTGTAGGATTAATGGGATAATTTTCATCGGCTGGTTTATCAACAGAACCATATAATTCAGAAGTTCCAATTTGTAAAAAATTTCTTAAATAACTTCTACTAGACAAGTGTTCACAAATTTTTGAAACAGCTGTCACGTTAGTATCGTAATATCTAAAAGATTTATCCCATGAAGTTGCGTAAGCTAATGCTGCAAAATTTAAAACAAAATCTGGTTTATAATAATCTAAATATTCAAAGAGAAAATCTTGCTCATATACGATGTGACAAGGTTTAAAAACATATCTTTTATCATTTTTTCCTAAATTAAGAGTAAATGCTGTGTTTTTAACCGAATTTCTTCCAATACAAAGGACTAGCTCTGTTTCTTTTTGTTCAAGAAGATATTTTGCTGTATGAATAGCAAAAACACCAGCTCCACCTAATAAACAATATTTCATAATATTAAACTATATTATTAAATCATTATTAATACATGTTTTTTTATTTTTTTGTGACTAGATTTAAATTTTTTGCATCTACAAAATCATAATCACCTGTATATTTGACATGTTTTAATACTTCTACCCATTCTTTATTTTTTAACAATGTAACCCCTAATAAAGTCCATTGTTTTAATTTCCAAAATTCTTCTCTCGACGAATAAGAGCCAAGGGTAATAAAGCTTCTTCCTTTTGAAACTCTTTGAATTTCTTTTAGACATGCAATTGCTCCATCTAAACCATATTCATAAACTACTCCTAAAGCTAAAACAAAATCAAAACTTTTTGATTTTAAATTAAGTCTCTTGTAATCATTTACCTTTTTTACATTTTTTTTCACACTCTGCATGGTTCTGGTTATCGCATAATTTGAGGTTTCAAGTCCACGTATCTTCATTTTTGAAAATTTTAATTTAATATCATTCAGTAAAAAACCTTTTTTACTACTTAATTGTAAAAAAGATGATTTATTATTCAAATTATACTTTTTACATATTATGTCAGCAACTTGTTTCCATCTTCCGTCATATTTAAATCCTCCATATCCAAATATTCTTTTTCCATCATAAAATTCTTTGCCTCTATAAGAAGCTACAATTCTATGCTTAATTGTTCTCAAATTTTCATTCACATATCTTTTATTTTTCGGATTAGGGTAACTACCTAATAAATTTACTCTTCTCATTTTGAAATTAACTATTTAATTTTTCTATCACTGCCTTCATCCATGGTCCCATATCTTTGTAGTGAGCAGTTGTAATTATATTTTCATCAATTACTGCTGGTGAATCTGTATAAATTGCTCCTGCATTAACTAAGTCATCTTCCATACTGTAGTATCCAGAAATTTTTCGTCCTTTAACAACTTTTGCAGAGATTAATAATTGTGCTCCGCTGCAAATACATGCTATTAATTTTTTTTTGCTATCAAATTCAGAAATAAATTTTATTATACTTTTATTTTGTCTAACTTTTTCCATTGCTTTTACCCCTCCAGGTATAACAAGAATACTGTAATCATCTAAATTTAAATCCTCAATTTTTTTTATCTTTTGGTTTTTGTTTGGAGGTATTGCAGTACCTAAAATACCAACAACTGGTTTTCCCTCTAAAATACAAACATCTATATCAAGCCCTTCCTCGAGCAATCTATAATATGGGTATATAAATTCATGATCTTGAGCTAAATTTCCAGTAATTATAATTGCTTTTTTCATTAGTCCAAATTGTTACTACTTAATTCATCTTTTGACAAGAAAGGATACATGTCTTCTAGCTTTGCAGGAATACTTATACCATGTTCATTTCTTCTGTTGACTGCTTTTGGAATTTGTTCCTCATTAGGATTCATTATTAATTCACAAATAAATGCTTTTTTAGATTTTAATATTTTTTTAATTTCATTTTCTAAATTTTTATGTCTTGTTAATCTTTTATATTCTATTGAATGTGCTCTGGATATCTTTTCGTAATTTGGAAAAGATATACCACTTTTTTTATCTGCTCCCATAATCCTCCCACTAAAACCTAGGATTTGAGTTTGTTTTATTGTTAGATAACCTCCATTGTTAAATATAAATATCTTCATAGGTATTTTATTATGCATTATTGTTGCCAATTCTTGAATATTCATTTGAAATCCACCTTCACCAGAAATACATATTATATTAGACTTAATATATTTATTTGAATAATAAGCACCTATTGCTGCTGGTAAACCCCAGCCCATAGGAGCGTGGCCAGAGTTTGTGTAAAGCTTTTGATTTCCTTTAATTTCTAGAGCTTGATGAGTAGTTGTGAAAGAAAATCCCATATCAGTAATTACAACATCATTCTTGCTTAGTTTTTGAGAGAGCTTTTGTATAAAAAAATATGAATTAATATATTTTTTTTCATTTTTCATTTTTTTTACAAGAATTGGATATTTAGCTCTCACTTTAGAACAATAATCAACCCAATCATTGTTAGATTTGTAACTTTTAAGTCTACTAAATAGTTTTTCTAGAAAGCGTTTAGCATCACTCTTAATTCGTAAATTTAAGTTTAAATCGTTTTTTTTTAATTCATTTTTGTCTATATCAACCATAATTTTATATTTAGCTTTTTTTGCAAAATCTTTTGGATTATAGCCAGTTATCATGTATGGCAGTCTAGTTCCTATCGATAAATAAAAATCACAATTTTGAACAATAAAGTTTGAGCCTCTTTCTCCAAACTGTCCAGGTTTTCCAAAATACATTTTATGGTCAGAAGATATTAAATCATCTGCATTCCATGTTACCATAAAAGGTATCCTAAATTTGTTAAAAAATTTATTTACTAGTCTTTTTGATTTTGATAATTTTACACCATGACCTAAATGAATAAGTGGTCTTTCAGACTTTTTTAATTTTTCAATTACTTTATTAATTTGGTTATCAATTAAATTTTTTTCAGTAAGTGCTTTATAATGCAATCTTTTCACTTTCTTTTCATCAATTTGAGCATTTTGAACATCTGCTGGAATATCTAAAAAGACAGGTCCTGGTCTACCTGATTTACATAATTGATATGCTTTCTCCAAATAAAAATTTATCATCTCTGGATCTTTAACCATTATTGAAAATTTTGTGATTGGCTTGACAATATCGATAATATTTATTTCTTGAACACCAATTTGTCTTTTTTTTGTTTTTTTTATAGTTTGATTATAAAACGCTTGTCCAGCAATAAAAATAACTGGCACAGAGTCAATCCATGCTGAGCTTATACCAGTAACTGCGTTAGTGCCGCCTGGACCAGTAGTTACAAAACAACATCCAACATCATTCTTGCATCTTGCATAACCTTCTGCTGCAAAAGAAGCTGCTTGTTCATGATGGTGAGCTATATATCTTATTTTTTTTGCTTTGTATAAAGCATCACCTAAAAAAATAGAACCTCCGCCGCTGACCTGAAAGACTGTATCAATTTTTTTCTGTTCTAAAAATTTAATTATATAATCTGATAGGCGCATTTATAATTATTTTTTAGATTATTTTTTGTTAATTACAAGGAATTCCTGAAAATTTGTTAACATTGATTTTTGACTTAAAAGAAAATTTTTTTTGTAAACTTCGCCAGCCATTATAGTGCTTTTTTTATCAAATTTTTTAATCTTTAAAGGAGAAATTAATGAACTTAATTCTATTTCATCTATTTGATCGATATTAATTATCTTGATTTCACACTCTCCTAAAACTTTTGGTGAGGAGTTGATACTATTATATGTAATATTTGCATCTTTCTTTTCTGCCTTAGAATAAAAATTTTTTGTTTCGTAACCTGAAGAAGATCTTTTATAATCATCCTTATATCTCACTATATCGTACTTATTTGTAGGAGTTTCAATTTCAATGACGGTTATATCTTTATCAAATTCTGCTGACGTACGATGAAATGCACCTTTGTCTATAGCAACAACATTTCCGCTCTCAATTTTTATTTTACCATTTAAAGAATATATATTTGCCATACCTTCTACCAAAATTAATGAGGTCTTTTTATTAGTATGACAATGCATCGAGGTTTTATGGTTTTTGAAAATTTTTAATATCCAAACTGAAACTTCAGGGGATGAAAAAAAGAGATACTCATGTCCCCAAGGTTTCTTTACAATTAAATTTTCAAAATTTTGACTTTTATTAAGAATATTTTTTTTATCATAATTTATATTTGCTAATTCTTTTTTATCCTTAGTAGAATTCTCAATTCTTAAAATAACATTATTTGTACTCATTAATTGTAAAATTCCTTTATTTTTTTTATCATATATTTTAGTTGTGATTTATTTAAATATTGATGAACTGGGAGTGTTAAAAGCTTTTTAGATTGGTGCTCAGCTAGTGGAAAATTTCCTTTCTTATACCCTTCTAATTTAGCTGGTTTTTGTAAATGTAGTGGGGTCGGGTAATGAATTTTAACTTCAATTTTATTCTTAATTAAATGTTTCTTTAAACTATCTCTTTTTTCAAAATTCGCCATGTACAGTGCGAAAGTCTCTCTATAGCCTTTGTTTCTTTTAGGTATTGAAATAAATTTTATTTTTGACAATTCATTATCTAAAAATTTTGCATTTTTTATTCTTTTTTTTACAATATTATTTACATCATCTAATTGAATATTTGCAACAACAGCTTGTAAAGGTTGCATTCTTACATTGACACCCCAAATTGATAAATTGTCCCTATTAATCATTCCGTGGTTTCTATATTCTCTTAACCATTTAGCTATTTTATCGTCATTTGTTCCTATCATTCCTCCATCACCCATTACATTTAATGATTTTAAGGGGTGCATACTAAATGCGTTGACTTTACCAAAACTGCCAGGATTTTTGTTAAATATTTTTGCCCCAATGCCCATGCATGCATCCTCCACAACATGAACATTATATTTTTTTGCAATTTTTATAATTTCAAACATATTGGGTGATGCTCCACCCCAATGAACAGGAATTATTGCTTTTGTTTTTTTTGTAATCGCATACTCAATTTTATTTACATCTATTTGATATCTTTCATCGCTATCAACAAAAACTATTTTTGCACCACAAGCCTCAATAGCTCCTGCTGTTGCATAAAAAGAATTACATACTGTAATAACCTCATCACCTTTTTTAATTCCCAACGACTTTAATGACAAAATCAAAGCATCAGTTCCATTATTTGTAGAAATACAATGTTTTACCCCAATATATTTTGAAAATTTTTTTTCAAATTTTTCAATAAATGGACCCAATGTAAATTCTGAAGTATTAATAAGCTTACTCCACTCTGCAAAATATTTTTTTTTATCTCTAAATTGATATTTTAGATAATTAAATGGGACAATCATTATTCCTTACCATAAAAAATATTTATTTTACTACAAACATATTTAATTTGTTTTTCAGTTATATATTGATGATGAGGAAATGAAATTACCTCATTAGCAATCCTCTCTGCATTCGGAAAGCTTCCTCTTCCATATTTTAAAAATTTCATTGATTTATGCATATGCAAAGATGTTGGGTAATATAACAAAGATTGAATTTTGTACTTTTTTAAATATTCCTGAAGTTTTTCTCTTTTTTTAGATAATGTTATAAACATCACATAACTATTAATTTCATTTTTATCATCATCTAAAATTTTCACATTTTCTGTCTTAATATATTTTTTATATAAATTTATATTTCTTTTTCTCTTTTTTATTATTTCTTTTAATTTCTTTAATCTAAAAGATAAAACTTCTGCATTTAGAGAGTCTAGCCTAGAATTAACCCCAATGATTTTTGCATTATCCCTCCCCTCAAGGCCATGACTTCGATAAAGTCTAATTTTGTCATATAATTTTTTTTCATTAGTAATTATAAATCCTCCATCACCAAGGGCATTAAGGTTTTTAAGAGGATGTGTTGAAAATGCAGAAATTTTTCCGAACGTTCCAGCATGTTTTTTTTTATAATATGCACCAGTTGCTTGTGCAGCATCCTCAATTACTATTAATCCATATTTATTAGCAATTTTCATTATTTTATCCATTTGACAAACTCTTCCGGTCCAATGCACTGGTATTATTGCTTTTGTTTTTTTTGTAATTGCATTTTCTATGAGTTCTGGATTAATATTAAGATCATTACCTACATCTACGAAAACTGGTTTAGCTCCTACATGAACTATTGCATTAGCTGTCGCAACAAATGAAATTGGAGAAGTTATAACTTCATCACCTTTCTTAATTCCCGAGCTCCACAAAGACATCATAAGAGCATCTGTTCCTGAGTTTAAACCAAGACAATATTTTGTATTTGTGTATTTACAAATAGATTTTTCAAAATTTTGAACTTCTTTTGTTAAAATTAAATTTCCTTTACTTAAAACCTTATGAACAATTTTCATAATTGTTTTTTCCTCATTTTTAAATCTTTGTTTAAGATCTATTAATTCAACTTTCATTAATCTAATTCCTTAAATATTTAATAATTCCATCTTTAATATTTGTTAATTTTACTTTTTCAAAATTTTTTTTAATACATTTTACATCAAATGGTCGATATCCATTATGTGGCATTAATCCTTCTCTTTTAGTTGTTAATATTTTTGACTTACTTTTAGAAAGATGAACAATTGTCTCAGCTATTTTCATAAATGAATTTATTTTTCCACTAGCGATGTTAAAAACTCCCTTTTTTTATTAATTATACAATTATATAAAATTCTAATTAGATCATCTATGTATACGTGATCTCTAAGTTCTTCTCCTTTACCAAATAAAACTATGTTCTTATTTTTTTTTGATAAGTCTAAAAACATATTTGGTCCATATCCTTTATGCGTATCTCCCGGCCCATAAACTAATGTTGGTCTGATAATACATAAGTTTTTAAAATATATTTTTAAAATTAATTCTCTAGTTAAATGCATCATTCCATGAATTGAACTTGTAGAAGTTTTTGAATTTTCATTTAACTTTTTAAGGCTATCAGAATATACTGCATCAGAACTAATATATATAATATTTGATATTTTCTTTTCTATCCTTGCTTCACAAAAATTTTCACACATTTCAATATTATTTTGAAACATTTTAAAATTTTTTGCTGGAGCTTCTGCAGAAATAAAAATAATTATATCATTTTTTTTACTTTTTTTTGTAAAATATGAATTGATCTTTTATTAATTAAATTTATTTCCTTTTTACCATAAACAACAAAATTTTTTTTTTTTTCTCTTAACATTTTTTGAAGATTTTTCGAAATAATGCCTGATGACCCTAAAATAAAAATTCTTTTTTTCATTAATTAGTTCCTAAAGTATAATACTTTTTAATATCAGTATTTCTCAATTTTTCCCTCAATACACCGTATGGATCAATCACAATCTTATTTTTAATGATTTTAAAATATGGTTCAAATATTCTTAAATCATTGAATGGTCTCAAAAAAACAATAACATTATTTTTTGAAAAAAATTCAGTTAAATTTGTAATTTGAATTATATTTTTTTTTTTTAAGTTTATTTTAATCATTGGTTCAAAAACAAATATTTTATCGACTTTATTTATTTTTTTGACTAATTCTAAAAATGGAGAATTCTTTATAGAATTAGTATTCTCTTTATAAACTGCTCCAATAATACCAATATTACTTTTTTTATCTAGATTTACTAATCTATTCCTCTTAATCAATCTATATACCCATCCCTTCATATGCTTTGAGTTTTGTAATAATGATTTTAATAAAATATTTGAAGGTATTTTTTTTTTTGATAATTTAATTGTAGTAACTATATCTCTCTCTATATTACCGCCACTAATTCCTAAACCAGGATTAATGTATGAAAATTTTCCAATTCTTTTATCTAATTTTATTGCAGGTATTATATCTCTCCAGTCCGCACGATTTATTTCACAAAGATCAGATAAAATATTTGACGTAGTTATAGTAGTTGCCAATAACAAATTTATAGATATTTTTGTCATTTCTGCACTTTCGTAGTTCATTTTAAATACAGGGCATTTAAATGAGTTTAAATATTTTAGATAATCGTTATCTATTTTCTTTTGTTTATCTTTTACACCTATAATTAATCTCTCCGGTTTTAGTGCTCTATTTATTGCACTACCGAAAACTAAAGTTTCAACTTGATAATAAAGATTATTATGATCATATTTTATAGATCTAACAAATCCAGGTTTAGATTGTGATAAAATTATTAATTTTGTTTCTTTACTTAGAAATTTGATTGTAAAATTAATCAATTTTCTCAAACTTTTTAAATCAGAACTATTTTCTTTGTCAGTTTTTACATCTTCTGAAATAAACACTAATTTACTTTTTTTTAACTTTTTAAAATCATTGGTAAAAATTATTTTTTTTTTATTCTCCTTAATTAAAGTTTTAAGCCTGGGTTCATTATAATCAACAATTCCATTATTTAAATTTTTTATCTTAAATTTATTTTTATCAAATCCAAATATTTGAAAATTTTTTTTGGAAGCTGCAGCAAGATAATTTAGACCTAAATGTGTTAAGCCAACAAAGCTAATTATTGGTTTATTTTTCATACTTTCTCTTTTTCAATTTTAAAAATTCTCTATTGATAATTAAATCTCTATTAAAATCTAAGTTCTTTTTGTTTTTTATAAGATTTTTGAAAAAATTTAATTCTTTTATCCACGTAGGATCTCCCTTTTTAAAATATTCTATTTTTTCATAAGGCTTTCCAGATGGTAATTTTCTCTTACGAAAAATAAAATTATTTTTCCCCCACTTACAAAGTGAATTTAAATGTGCAGAACCCTTTGAACCAACAACATCACAATTGAATGTATTCTTCCACATACAAAGAGTCATTTCCAAAGTAATTTTAATATTTTCAATTTGATATGAAATAATTGCTTGATCTGCAGCTTTATTTTCAAAATTATTTGCTTCAAATATCTTTATTTTTCCTAATTTTTTTTTTCCAAACAAAAAAATACAAAGATCTATCAGATGTGATCCTAAATCAGAAATTACCCCCAGCTGTTTATCTCTCCACTTGCTTTTTTTAACTAGCATAGCAGTACCATTTCCATAAAAAAACTTACAACTATAAATCTTTCCTAATAATTTTTTTTTTATAACTTGCTTCAATCTAATAATATTTGGTTCAAACCTATGATTATAAGCTGTATAAAGAACTAAATTTTTTTTTTTTGCTAAACTTTGAAGATGAATTAATTTTTTTTGATTTTTTAAAATTAGTGGTTTTTCGACTAAAACATTTTTATTATTTTTTAAACAATATTCAATGGTTTTAAATTTTTCACTGTCTGGAACACAAACAAAAACTGTGTCATAAAGATTTAAAGGTACTTTTTGTATAGATTTGAAATTTGATCTCTTAAACTTATCAACTGAAAAAATTAAATCTTTTTTTAATATATTTCTTCTTTTAACACCTTGAATGCCCATCCCTACAACAACGGCTCTCATAATTTTGATCTAACTAAATAATTCGTTGACTCTTCCAGGTCATTTATTTTCATTAAGACTTCATTAGGAAGAATTTCAATATTACCGTCTTTCTCGCATTCACAAGAGGCTGCAATTGATCCCAATATACTGGCTTTCAAAACTGATTTAGATTCGCATAAAGTTAATGCTGAATATGCCAAAAGAGCATCACCAGCACCTACTGCGTCTACAATTTTTTTGGTAAAACTTGGAAGTGCAAAACCATTAGTATAATTTTTTCCTGAACCAAAAACTCCTCTTTCGCCAAGTTTTAAAATTAAATTTTTTGATTTAAGTTTTTCATCTAACTGTCTAGTAAGATCACTAATACTTGCATCTTGATCTGCTAATGAGAATCTAGCTTCTTTTTCATTTGGAGTAATCAAATCAAAACCTTTGAAGTCTGTTATATTTCCCCAACGTGTAGCTACCTGGCTATCAGCAACTTTGAATACATTCTTTTTTATGGCTGATGTTAACGTTGGGATTGTCGATTTATTAAATATACCATGTCTAAAATCGCTGAAAATAATAATATCAGTTTTAGTATTTATAATTATTTTTTTTATTTTATTTAAAACATTACTTGAGATTGGATGGTTGTCGACTTTATCAATTTTTAACATATTATAATTATTAGTTATGATAGTATTCTTATTAGTTGTAGGTCTTGTTTTATCGACAATGCAATTCAATTTTATTTTCGCTTTTTTCATCTCATCAAAAACAAAATCCTTTAATTTATCTTCTCCTAAAATAGTTGTAAAACAAACCTCCGCACCAGCTTTTTTAAGATGTTTGGCCACAATAGCTGCTCCACCAGTGTAATCTTTTTGTTCATTATATAATACGCTTGGGGTAGGTGTTTTAAGATATCCTCCTATCAAAGAGGTTTTTGTATGAGTATCAATGATTGTATCACCAACAACATGAACTTTAATTTTGTTAAATTTTTTTATACTATCTTTCAAAGAACTAAATGTTACTTTATGTCTCTGCATTAAATCTAAAATTTTATAATTATCTATTTTAGGCTCAGCAATATTTAATAGTTTAGTCGAAGAGTAAACAATATCTCCTGGTGTAAAAATCATTTCTCCACCATATTTTTCAACTATCTTTGATTCTTCTTTTGTTGCGGGCGGAAGTTCACCTGAGGCATATTCAAACCCTTTTGCAAAAAAATCAGGTTTTAAAATTTTTAATATTTTGTTTGATGTTTTATTATTATCAATAATTACATAATCTACCATCTCAAATGCAGCGAGATTTAAAGCTCTTAGATTTTCTGGTACAAATGGTCTATAAACTCCTTTTTGAATGAATTTGTCTGCAGTAATACTTACAATAAGAATATCTGCCTTAGATTTTGCATAAATTAGATGTCTCACATGACCTGGATGAACGACATCAAAATTTCCATGACAAAGAATTACCTTTTCTTTTCTGGGTCTTGACCCAATAATTTTATTCAAAGATTTAGCAATTATTATTTTTTTTGAATAATGATTTTTTAATTGTTTAACCATTTATTTTTTATCTTTCATATAACTAAACCAAGATTTTGTCGCTTTTTTAATAGAAAGTTGATTCCATAATGGTGCTGATTTCCAATTTTTTATATCTTTTAACATTATACTTACACCATTTTCAAACTTTACTTTTGGCTTCCAATTTAAAATTTTTTTTATTTTTTTTGGATTAGCGCATGTAATATTTGGTTCCCCAGGCCTTTTGGGAATATAAATTTTTTTTCCTCCTAAGATTTTAACTAAATCATTTATGCTTTTAGGATCACCAGTTCCCAAATTGAAAACTTGACCAGAAACCTTCACTGTAGCAGCTTTATAAAATGCATCCACTACATCTGTCACAAATGTAAAGTCCCGTTTTTGATTTCCATCCCCAACAATTGTAAATGGTTTATTCTCTAATTTTTGTTTAAAAAATACTCCAAAAACTGCTCCGTAAGCTCCTGTAGTTCTTACCCTAGGACCATAAGCATTAAAAATTCTAATTGAATTGACAGGCAGCTTATAAAGGTCATGCCAATGAAAACATAACATTTCTCCTTGATATTTGCTCATAGCGTAAGGATACAATGGGTTAATATCATGATTTTCTTTTGTAGGTGTTTTTGCTAAACCATAACAAGATGATGAAGCAGCATAAACGAATTTTTTCACTCGGACTTTTTTAGCTGCTTCTAAAACTTTTACAGTTCCTAAAACATTTGTTTCTATATATTTAGTAGGATTTTCTATAGAGGGGACTATATCTCCCATCCCTGCAAAATGAAAAATATAATCACATTTAAAAAAAAATTTATGATTAGATTTTAACCTACATATATCAATCTTTTCAAAATTAAAATTCTTATTTTTAAGATGTTTTTTTAAATTATTAATTCTTCCTCCGGTAAGATTATCAAAAACATTTACAGTAAAATTTTTTTTTAAAAGTAAATCAACCATATGACTGCCTATAAATCCAGCTCCTCCAGTAATTACTGCCACTTTCTTATTGTTTTTCATTTTGCGTTAATATTTTTCATTCTATTTATATTAAAATAAATATCATCTAAGAATGAATTTCTAAACTTATCTTTTTTAAATGCATCACAAAGGTCCTCAACAGCATTTTCTATTGTTCTCTTTGGAAAATAATTTAGTATTTCTTTTATTTTATCTGAGTTTATGTGATAGGATCTGTTATCATCAGAACTTTCTTTTATAATATCTACTGTTTTTTTTTTTGGAAATCGAATTTCTACAACTTTTTTAACTAATTTAGCTATTTCAGATATAGATAAATTTTGGTAACCAATATTAAAAATTTCATTTTTAATTTTACTGCTATCAGAATTTATTAAAACTTCTACTGCATCTGAATAATCCATTACATGTAAATTAGGTCTCAATTGATCACCTCCAAAAACTTTTATAAATCCTTTATTCACTGCAAAATTTGTCAAAATATTCACTGACAAATCAAATCTTTGTCTAGGTGCATACCCACATACTGTAGCAGGTCTAAAAACAACGCCTTCAAAATTTTCATCGGTATTATTAAAAAGTCTGGGTTCACATATTCCTTTATATTTATTATATAATGTCAAAGGAACTAGCGGATGATCTTCTTTAACATCTTTTTCATTAGAAATTCCATAAACAGAGCTTGAAGAGGCATAAATAAATCTTTTTATACCAGCCTTTTTGGCGGCAATGACCATTGGTTCAAATGCATCTAAATTAATACTTGTTGATAATTTTTCATCTAATGCAAAGCTAGTATCATTTGAAATACAAGCTAAATTTAAAAAAACGTCGTTACCTTTGCAGCTTTCATAAACTTTTTTATCATCTCTTATGTCGCCTTTGATTACTTTTAAATTTGGATTTTTTTTTTGGTAAAAAGTTATCTGTATAGTACATAATATCAAAAACTGTCACTTCATAATTTTTTCTTAAAAGTTCTGGTACTAAACAGCTGCCTACATAACCCGCTCCACCTGCAATAAAAATTTTTTTAAATTTCATTTTTTATTAAATTTTAAATCCTGCTGAAACCGCATCTTTGTAGAATGACTTCACAGTATCTAAAGAAAAATCATCTAAATTTTTATCCAAATTTGATAATTTGTTGAGAATTTCGTGTGGAACTGTAATTATATGGCATCCCAAATCTTCAGCCTGAAAAATGTTAAGTGTTTCTCTTGTGCTTGCCCATAATATTTCAATATTAGGTCTTGAACTAGATAACTTAACAGCTTTACTAATTATATCAGAGGGATCCACTCCGGTGTCAGCAATTCTTCCAGCAAAAATTGATAAAATTGCTGGAGTTGACTTATCAATTGCATCATAGACTTCTTCTACTTGTCTGTTTGTAAATAACGCTGTTATATTGCAAATAATTCCCTTAGAAGACAAATTTTTAATTAATTCAGCGGTACTTTGTTTTTTAGTATTAGTAACTGGAATTTTAACATTAACATTTGAGCCCCAGGTTGCTATTTCCTCTGCTTGTTTTTTCATTTCATCAATTTCATCAGAAAAAACCTCAAAGGAAATTGGTTTATCATTAATTTCTCTTAAAATTTCTTTTGCAAAACTTTTATAGTCTTTAATACCAGCTTTTTTCATCAGTGACGGATTTGTAGTAAATCCTTTAATATATTTTTTTTCATTTAATTTTTTAATTGAGTTTTGATCTGCACCATCTGCAAAAATTTTAATTTTTAAATTATCTAAAATTTTCATTAACTGTCCTTTTGATTATATAGCTTGTCGCTTCTTTTAAACTTTTAACTGATATATTTTGTGATTTAGGTTTTTTTTCTATATAGTTTCTGTTGATAAAAATTGTTTTACAACCTGCTTTTTTTCCACATTGAATGTCTATTGATCTGTCACCCACCATATAACTTTTTTTTAGATTAATTTTATACTTTTTAGCAGCCGAAATAATCATTCCAGGTTTAGGTTTTCTGCAGTCACAATATTGATCAGGTGTGTGAATGCATGTATAGATCTTATTAATACTTGTCTTTTTCTTTAAAATTTCATGCATTTTATTTAATGTTTTTTTCGAAATAATTTTTTTTCCTACGTCTGGTTGATTAGTAATAACGAAAATTTTAAAACCCAATGCGTTTAATTTTTTTACACAATCATAAGAATATTTGTAAATTTTAAAATCTCTTAATCTTATTGGCGCATACCCTTTTTTATTTTTTATAATAGATCTAACTAAAACTCCGTCCCTATCTAAAAAAACTGCTTTATTAAAGTTTACCATTTAGTTTTCACTTTTTGTAATAATGGATGGGATACTAAACAGTGCCAAATTACTGATTGGTAGGCTTCGGCAAATGGAGTAACCATTTTTGGATTTTTATTTGGAATTAAAATAATTTTATCACCTTTTAATTTTGTAAATCCTCCATCTCTACCTACAATACCAAAAACTTTTGATTTGACTTTTTTGGCAAACTTAATTGCTTCCACCAAATTAATACTCACCTTTTTTTTTATATTTCCTCCCCCTACAGAAAGTATAAAAATTGCATCTTTGTTGTTTAATCTGCTAACTCTTAACCATTCAGAAAATGAGTTATTCCATCCATCATCATTTATTCTTGCTGAAAATTCAGAAACATTATCTGTAGGAGTGTATGATTCTATTTCACATATTTTTCTAAAGTCATTTACAGCGTGTGATGCATTCCCTGCACTACCCCCAACGCCTAAAAAAAATATTCTTCCATTCTTTTTTTTTATATTTAGGATTTCTTTTACTAAATCACTTATATCCTCTTTATTTAATTTTTCTGATATGTCTTTTATGCCGTCAAAGTAGAATTTTACATGATTATTAGATTTCATTCGCTTTTTTATAAATTATTATTTTTAATTTAGAAGCTATTAAATGTCGAAGTTACTGTTCAATTATTGAACTGTAAAGCGGTTTATTGTCAAAAAAGTCAATAGATATTTGACAATTTCACCTTAAATATGTAGTAATCCAGATAATTGCAGATTATGGACAAAAATTCAAAAAAATTAAGAGTTCTTCTTTACGCTGGATTTAAAGATAATACTATATTTTATTCAGCAGTGTCACCACCTCTCGGCTTATTTAGACTTCAGCATTTTTTAAAAAAAAGAAATATTGATTGTGATCTTCATGATTTAAGTCTCCATGATAATGATTTTGGAGATACTAAGAAAAAAATTTCAGATGGATATTATGATGTTGTAGGGATTAGTGTCGACTCAGAAAAAATGGGTAGATATTTTTCTCTATTAAAAGAAGTTAGAACGATGTCAGAAAAAATTGGCAAAAAGATAATGATTGTTTGTGGAGGACAGGGCGGTGCCCATGCGTATAAATCGTTTATACAAAAAGGAAAGGCTGATGCAGTTCTCTTAGGTTTTGCGGAGATAAATTTTTATAATCTAATAGTAAATTTCTCAAAAAATTTAAATGAACACATAAGTGTTTACTCTAAAGGTATTTATGGAATTGCTTATCCTAGAGATAAGGATTTTGATAAAATACAAAAAATTCCTTCAAAGCCTCTAACTGATGAAGAATTTAATCAACTTAATTATCATGAAATAAAAGATTTATTTATTCCATATCATGACTACTGGTATCATACACAAAAAGAAGGTGCATCTGCATTGAATCTTGCTGATGAAGATCAAGAAACTAATTCAGATCCTCATTGTGATTTACCAGTAAATAAAAATACCCAAAAATTTTATGTTGAAACAATAAGACTTTATACTTCAAGTCATTGTCCTTGGAAGTGTGGTTTTTGCTCATCTCACTCTTTTTTAAGGATGTCTCAAGCAACCAAAGAGTATGAAGATAAAATACCTGTGGCCCCAAAGAGCGGCGCTGCATTAACAATGAATTCATTAGCAACAACAGGTCCACAACCACACCCGGTTTATCGAATAACACCAGAACAAATATATGATATTATAAAAATTCATTGTGAAAAATATCAACCAAAAGTATTTTTATTTAACGATGACGCATTCTGGGATGGTTCAAAACCTGGGTTTTACCATATTATGAAACTTTGTGATTTAATTATAGAAGGTAAAGAAAAAAATGAAATTGAAGAAGATATTATATTTAATTGCCAAGCAAAAGTAGGTGATTTTATTTTGAAAGAAAATGGAAAAAGAAAACTACATGAAAATTTAATAACGAAATTAAAAAAAGCAGGGTTTTATCATTTTGGAACAGGAGTAGAGACCTTTGCTGAAAGGCTTTTAACTGTTCCATCAATCAATAAAAAAGGTAATGTGTCAGAAGCTGATCAACATATGGTAATAAAAGGTCTTTTAAAACATGGTTTCAGCCCCTCAGTAAATATAATTTTATTTGTGCCAGAACAAACTTTAGATGAGTTATTTTATACAATGAAAACTGCAACTGAATACATGTTACAAGGTATTCAAATTGCAATGACGCCATTATTAAGACCACAATCTGGATCAGGTATTTTAGAATTAATAGATAAAGGACTTACACCAGTTAAAGCAAAATATTCAGAGTGGACAGATCCAGAAACAAAAGAGGTTTTTAAATATCCTCTATATTGTATACCTCAAGAGGAACAATTAGCAGATTATATTGAACATTTTGACATTAAAGATTATGAAGGAATGGCAGTTCTGTCAAAATCTGAACAAGAACAAATCGTTAAAAAATCAGGATGGACTTCCAAGGTTGTGCCAAGACCGGTAACCGCATTAGCTGTGTTTATTTCACTCTCTAAGTTTTTAAAAAAAAATGATTGGATTAAATATTTTGAAGATGCTGTTTATGAAATATTAGCTAAACAAAATCTAGCTGGTCAAAAAGAATTAGTTGATACGACAATAAAATCAAATACATAAGTCATAAGTATAGAGTTGACAGTTCAATATTTGAACGTTATGTTTAATACATATCGAAGTTTGGTGGGGAATCAGTGTGAAATTCATTGGCTGTACCTGCAACCGTAAAGTCGGAGCGCCACCCGGTAAAGCCCGTTGTTGAATGAAGGCCAGGGAAAGTCTAGTTCTACTAATACTTATTAGCATCGGCATTAAATTAATTTGCTTCATAGTTTTATGAAGCTTTAAAAAAGGATGTGTTAAATGTTAATGAGATTATCAATATTTTTATATTTTGTTTTTTTTTCAAACTTTGTTTTTTCTAAAGAAATTCCAGTAATTGTTATTACCGCAAGTAAAAAGCCTCAGTCTTTA
>MDTB01080925.1_pt1 | contig 17726 bp, 11 predicted proteins | sample 811161 | NCBI WGS metagenome assembly MDTB01 (sample SAMN05326650, study PRJNA326480) | marine metagenome | isolation source: seawater | place: Mediterranean Sea | collected 2009
GGATTATTTTCTTCAGATAAAAGAGCTCATCAAGTGGGTGATATATTAACTGTTCAACTAAGTGAAACATTTTCATCAACAAAGTCTGTTACTAGTCAAAGTGCAAAAGAGGATCGTATTGGTGCTGATGTTGCGCCAACTGGTATTATGAAAAATTTTATGGGCTTAGGCGGATCTGCTTCAACTACAAATTCTTTTAAAGGCTCTGGTTCTGCTTCTCAATCAAACTCATTAACTGGGTTTATATCTGCAACAGTCGTAAAAGTTTATCCAAATGGAAATCTAGAGATAAAAGGTCAGAAAAGATTAAGATTAACTGATGGTTCAGAATATATAAGGTTAGCTGGAATAGTTAGACCACAAGATATTAGTGCCTCTAACACAGTTTCGTCTAATTTAATTGCAGAAGCACAAATTGAGTATGTTGGATCTGGAACATTATCAAATGAATCTAAGCCAGGCTGGGGAAGTAAATTATTTAGAGCTATTAGCCCATTTTAGGAGAATTTATGAAACATGAAAAAAAAATATATTTAATTATTTCATTATTTGTACTTTTTATTTCTATTTTTAGTCAAGCTAAGGCAGATAGATTAAAAGATTTAGTAAGTTTTGCTGGGATTAGAAGTAATCAGCTTTTAGGGTATGGACTTGTTGTAGGTTTAGATGGAACAGGAGATTCAGCTACTAATTTAACTTTACAAAGTATGGCCTCTACTGTTTCTCAATTTGGATTAAAAGTTGGAACTAGTGACATTACAGCAAAAAATGCTGCTGCAGTGATGGTTACATCTGAATTGAAACCATTTACAAAAGTTGGCCAAACTATAAATGTTACGGTTTCTTCTATGGGCAAAGCTAAAAGTTTAAGAGGTGGTACCTTATTAATGACGCCTTTAAAAGGTGCAGATGGACAAGTTTATGCCATAGCTCAAGGTAATTTAGCAGTTGGAGGTTTTGGAGTTGAAGGAAAAGATGGATCATCTTTATCAGTTAACATACCTACTGTCGGATCTATTTCAAATGGTGCAACTGTTGAAAAAATGGTTGAGACACCATTTATCAAAAATAAAAATTTTGTGATGAATTTACATCAAGGTGATTTCACAACTGCTAATAGAATAGCAGAAGAAATTAATAAGCTATTTGGTCCTGGTGTTTCGAGAGCATTAGATGGGACATCAATAAGTGTAAATGCACCTCAAGACCCATCTCAAAAAGTATCTTTTATGAGCATTTTAGAAAATATTGATGTTAAACCAGCAGCTCCTGTGGCAAAAGTGGTTGTCAATGCTAGAACAGGTACTATTGTTATTGGTGGAGATGTAAGGGTAACGCCTGCGGCCGTAAGTCATGGTAGTTTAACTGTAAAAGTAACAGAGGATACAAAAGTTACTCCAGGCCAAACAACAACTACTCAAAATGCTAATACGACTGTTACAAATACAACTGATCCGGTCACAAATGACAATTCAGAAATATCTGCTGGCGCTGAAAATGTTTCTGCTTTTGTTTTTGATACTGGAACAACATTAGCAGACATCGTAGATGCAATTAATGCTATAGGGACTAATAGTGCAGATTTAATCGCAATTTTAGAAGCATTAAGAGAAGCTGGCGCTTTAAGAGCACAAATGATCATAATATAAGAGTTAAAAATGCCAGAACAAACATTATCTAATCTTTCTTATTCAAAAATTAAATCAAATTTTGATATTAACGATATTAAGGTAAATAAGTCTGAAGATAAACTAAAAGAACTTAAAGATGTCACAAATAAATTTGAGTCAATTTTCATCAATCAGATACTAAAACAAGCAAGAAATAGCAAATTAGCGAAAGGTATTTTTGATTCTGATGCAGAAAAAACTTTCAATTCTATGATTGATCAAAAATATTCTGAAATTTTGTCTGAGAAAACTAATTTAGGAATATCTGAAGCACTTTATAAACAATTTAAATCACACATTAACCCAGGAAGAAGAAAATAAATGGGAAGTTTGTTTGAAATTGGTAAATCAGGTGTTCAAGCTTATAGACAAGCTTTATCTGTTACTGGACAAAATATAGCCAATGTAAACACAGATGGTTATAATAAAAGAGCTGCAGATTTAGAAGAAGTTCCTAGTTCTCAAGGTGGAGTAACAAATATTCCTGACCAATCTGGTCTTGGAGTTAGAGTAAATCAGATTAGAAGATCTTTTGATGCATTTCTCTCTTCAAACCTCAGAGACAATAACGCAGAATATTTAAAGTATAAAAAATTTGTTGATAATTTAAATCAACTAGAAAATATGTTATTACCAAATGATAGTGATCTTGGTAAATTTATTGGACGATTTTTTAATTCTTTACAAGATGTTTCTTCAAGACCTGATGAAATTGCTTCAAGATCGATTGTAATAGAAAATGGAAAAGCTTTAGCTAATTCTTTTAACACATATAGTAGACGATTAGTAGATTTTCAAACAAGTTCAATAAAAGAGACAGAAAATATCACTTCTGAAATTAATGAAAATCTAAAGCAATTGGCACAAGTCAATAAATTAGTTATGAGTGGTGGAGCAAAGGGTTCTTCCCCTGACATTTTAGATGCTAGAGATCAATTGTTATCAAAGCTTTCTAATTATTTAAATTTTTTTGTAGATTATGGAAAAAGTGGTGAGGTGAAAATTACTGCAGGAGATTCAGGCAAAGGAAAAATTTTATTACAAGAAACAAATTTTTCTGTGTTAAATCATTCAATTCAAGAAAATAAAATTGTTTTTAACGTTAATAGAGACGGAAGATCCTCCTTACTTAATAGTATTTCATCAGGATCTTTAGCAGGAATAAAAGATTATTATGATGTTACATCAAATGTTCAATCTGAAATAAATGATTTAGCAAGAAGAGTTTCAAGAGATTTTAATGAAATTCAAAAAATTGGAATTGATCTAAATGGATCTAGAGGTTCATCTATGTTTTCAATTAATTCAATGGAAGCAAATTATGGTCAAAATAATTCTAACTTTAATATTGAAATCGTAATTGAGGATGAAGACAAAATAAAACAAGAGAATATTAACTTTAAATTTATATCTTCATTAAATTCTTGGGAAGTAGGTTCTTCTAGTGGAATTAAAAATTATAATTCTGATAATTTAGCTTTTGAAGGATTTAATTTAAAAATAAATGGAGTTCCGTCTGATGGGGATCAATTTTCGTTACAACCTTCGTCTTCAAATGCATCAGCCTTTACTTTTTTGTTAAAAGATCCAAAAGCTATAGCCGCGGCATCCAAAAATTTAATTTCAGCTTCTCTAGATAATACTAGTAAAGCAGAACTTAGGATCATTGGAACAGAACTAGATACAAATAAAAATTCTATTTCCAAATTAGAAGACGTATTTAGTTCATCCACAAATCCACTTTTAGCTTCAGAGTTTCTTAAAGACGGTGCATTTGCTACAATTCCTACAAATACAAATGAAATAAAATTGTCATCACTATCTAAACAATCATCTGCTACTTTTGGTATTTATGATAGCCAAATAAAGGGATTTTCAAATATACAAATTAATTTAACGGATGGTAATAATATAAATTTAGCCTCTGCAGCTACGGATCCCGGAGATGGGATAAGATCTGTAAAAGAATTAGCTGACATGTTGAATTCAGGACTTTTACTTGATGGATTAAGTCAACACAATTTCAGAAAATTTGGATTATTTGCATCTGGTTCAGATGGTGGACTTACGATATCATCATCTAAATCTGAAAAATTAGTATCTTCAGCATCTATTTTATCAAATGGAAATACTTATACTGCATCAATCTCTCAGATAGCTGCAGATAAAGCAAAAGCTAGTGACATTCAAATATTTACTAGAGATGGTCGCCACATAAGTGGTACTTCTCTAGAAGCATCAGAAGTTGCCTCACTTTTTAAAGAGAGCAATGGTTTTTTAAAAAATGCTGAATATAGAAATGATTATTTAAATACAAATTATAGAGGTGTTGAAATCAACAGAATAAGCTCTATCGGTGATCATGTATATGATTTTGGAACAAATATTAGTTATGACAAACAAATTACTGATGAAGATGGATTATTCACCAATAAAAATGCTACATCTTTGTCTGGTTTACTGACACTAGATGGAGACATCACAAACTCAAATGATTTAGATGGATATGTTACTATAACAAATTCTTTAAATGATACTGCCATTAATTATACAGTTAAAGGATATGATCAAGATGGTAATTATCAAACTGAAACTATTTCAGGAGGAAATAATAGTCAAGTTACAGGAACAAAATTATTTAAATCCATTTCGTCTATTTCATCTAGTGGTAATGGTGCTGGTGAAGTGAAAATTGGTATAAAATCATCTGGTTATACTCTAAATATTGAAAATGAAAATGGTAATAAAATTAGTTCAGTAATTCCAGTTAACTCGTCTGCTTATTATATTGCTGAAAAATTAACAAATGATCTAGCAGGAACAGGCATAAAAGCTAATGCTTTAAATAGAGTAATGCTTGGGCCATTATCAACTGACACTAATGGAAATATGTCTTTCAAATTGAAAGGCAATAATTTTGATCCAGTTGTCATATCTGCTGATGTGTCCTTTGATGATTTATCAAATTTAGCAAGAGTAATAAATCAATATTCCTCTCAAACTGGAATAAATGCCTTTTCTACAGAAGATTTTGACAGAATTGTTTTAGAATCTAAAGAAGGTCATGACATTGAAGTGACTGAAATAAACTCACCATCAGATTTTAAATTATATTCATTAAATCAGAACTTTGAAAGAGTAAGTGATCGTCATGCAATTGATATTTCCGATAGTAATGAAAAATCTGCTTATATAAATGGAACTATCAGATTTGAATCAAGTTTAGAGTTTATGACTCAAATTAATCAAGGTTTGTTAAACTCTTCTCAATTAAATGAAAAGGTTAATGGCTTTTACAATATTAATTATAATTCTACTGGTGAAAAAATTATAATTGATCCAGTTTCATTAGAAAACCTTGATGACAGTGTTTCAGGTCCAAATGGAAAAAAATCTCAGGCTGGAATTTCTACATATGGCATAAGTATTCCAGTAGCGGGCTATAGAGTTCATGTTTTAGACGATGATAGTTTATACGCTCAAGCAAGTCCTGTTGGGTCAGGAACTCAAAATTTTTCTGGAGGATTCCTTAAAGATAGTAATGATCTAAACTCAACTATTGTTTTAACGTGTTTAGCAGATGAAAGTGCAAATATATTTACTGTTACAGGAACTGACTATAATGGAAACTCTATCTCAGAAACATTAAATGGTGTCAATAATGGAATAATTAGAGGTTCACAAATTTTTAAAACAGTGACGTCATTTTCATTATCAAATACAGTAGCCGGAAATATTAAAATAGGAACTGACGGACGCCACAGAATAAATGATGATGATTCAATACTTACCCAGAATTCCTATGCTGCTAACACTTACAGTACATTAAGTAGTCCAAATTTAAATGGAGTACTCTCTTCTTCTAACTATTTAGGAGCGAAAGTTACTGTCCAGAATTTTGAAGATGAAAGAAATAATGTTTATACTGTAAATGGTTATAATTTAGATGGCGATGTTATAAGTGAAAATATCCAGGGTACTAATGGTACTCTATCAACAGGTAATCAAATCTTTAAAAGCATCACATCTATTTTGATATCTAATGATACATCTGGTTCAATAAAAATTGGAACAATTGCAGCAGATAATTATTGGGAAGCAAATATAGATGCCGCAGAATTAAATTTATCAACATCAGCGGAAATTTCATCAGCATTATTAAATAAAATTAGACAGGAGTCTCCAACATCAAAATTAGAAGGTTCAGTGATTAGCAATATTCCAGCTGAAGATTCAAAATTAGATGTAATGTTTGAAGGACAAAAATACACTGTAAAAGTTGAGGCAGGAGAATTGATTGTTAATGGACCTGAACAGAATAGGATCAAAGCAATATTTGAAGAAACATCAAATACAATTGAAAATTCAATAGCATTATCTCAACAAGGAACTGCCAGTGTTAATTTAACTTTGAATGGAATAAATGCAAATACAACATTCTCAGGAACAAAAATCTCTATTTTTTCAGTTGGAGATGAAAGTTTAAATAGTTTTACAGTTTCTGGAACAGATTTAAATGATAATGTCATTACAGAAAAAATTGTAGGACCTAGTGCAGGCAACACAAGTACTGGATTAAAAATATTTAAAACTATTACATCGGTTCAGCCAACCTCTTCAACAAATGGTAACATTCAAATTGGTACTTCAGCAGCTTATCAATTGACTGTAATTGCTGAGGGTACTCTAGAAGGAGATCAATTTGAATTAGTGCAGAATACGTCTAATTTGTCACAAGCGTCTAATTTTGGAATTTCTGATGGAACCACTTCTTTAGTTGGTAATTTGGCATTCAAACCAAGTGCAAGTGATATTCCTTTTAGAATAAACATTGATGAAGATGAATTAATTAATGATTTTAATATCAACTTTTTAAGTGATAGCAGTGAAACTTCTTTATTAACAAGTTCTGCAATCTCTAGTACGGCAGACTTGTTTGGAGGAACACCTAGTACAACTCTTCTTGGAGGGAAAATTAATATTAAGACGGCAACATCGGGAGATAGAAGTGGTGTTAACTTCACAGTGGTTGGAAGAGATATGAGTGGTACTCAAATTAATGAGGTAATTAAAGGTGCTATCGGGGGAGAAACAGCTAAAGGATCAAAAATTTTTAAAACGGTTACATCAATAACACCAAACGCAACAACTGGATCTGGTAATATTGAAATAGGGCATGAAAGTCAGCCAGTATTTTTTAATGTATCTGATGAACAAAGTTTATTTTCTTCAAAAATAATGACTACAAATGCAAGTTTAGGTACTCCAAAAACTCATAGTCAAGTTGGAGGAAAAGTTAAAATATTTACTGCCTCTGGAGGAGATCATTCAATTACTAAATTTACTATTGTAGGAACTGATCATAAAGGTGATGCTTTAACAGAAGTTATTGAAAATGGACCATTAAGTGAAAAATCAGTTGTTGGAGGAAAAGTATTTAAAACAATAAGTTCTATTACACCTCAGCCTATTTCAGAGATAGTGGCATCTGCAAATGTATCAACAGCAAATAATACCATTACAATATCTAATCATATGTTATCTACAGGATCAAAAATAACTTATTCAAACGGAAGTGGTACTGACATTACTGGTTTGTCAAACAATAGTGATTATTATGCAATTGTAATAGATACAAATACAATAAAACTTGCAAGTTCACTTACAAATGCAAACTCTAACACATCAATTTCACTTACGGGTACTGGAAATAACAATCAAACTTTTACTAGGGACGTAATTGGGAGTGGTTCAGTAAATATTGATTTGTTAATTACATCAGAAGCAAGTTTAAACCCACCAAGTAATATTACAGTAAGTTGGACAGACGATGCTTCTGGAACAACAGATGTTGATGGTTTATTTCAAAGTGCAGCTGTTTCTGGAAGTCCACCTTCAAAATTACAATTTAATGGAGCATTAACTTCACAGGATAGTGATAGTTTGTATACCACAAAGTCTGGAACTTCTGGATTATTGAATTTGGATGGAGCCTTAAAAAATAATAAAGAATTAAGGGCTGTTGTTCAAATTACTTTTTCTGGGGCAGAGACAGGTAAAACATTTACTGTAGCTGGATATGACTTGGATGGAATTTATAAAACAGATGTAATTAATGGTCCAAACAGTGGATCTACTGTAGAAGGTTCTGTACAATACAAAGAAATAATTTCAATTACTGCGTCAAGTGCTACAGCTAACAATATTGAAATTGGAACAAGAGCAGAATCAGCAAATATAAATGGATCTGTAATATCTATAACATCCAATGGAAATGAGAGTAATAATGAGTTTACAATTGTTGGTAAAGATATGTTTGGAAATGATCAAACAGAGATTTTAATGGGAGGGAATGCCACAACTGTTAATGGAAAAAAAGTTTTTAAATCAATTACATCCATAACACCATCAAGTGCAACTGGAGTAAATACAATTCAAGTTGGAACAATATCTACTGGTCGATTTTCTATTTCTCATGAAGTTGGTATATCAAATTTTAGTATTGATAGAAATCCAAATATCCAAGACATTTATGGTTTCAAAACTCAAAGGACTAGAGCTGTTCTAAACAATGATAAAATAGAATTAAATGCTTTGAACGGTCAACCAATTTCAGTTGAAGTGCCAAGTGGTTCTACAACAAATATTGTATCAGAACAAATATCTATATCTAATCTACCTAATGAAGAACTAATCGCTGTTGTAATGGGAGGCGGGGCAAGAAGGATAAATGCAGAGTTTAATTTCTCAAATGATAATCATATTAGAGAAGAACCAGAATTTGAAATTAGAATAGATAAAACAAATAAGAACAAAATTGAGGTATTTGACAAGACCTTTGGACATTCAATTTCAACAAGAATTTTAGATAATGCTAGATCTTTTGAAGCAATTGGATCTAGGTTTCAGTTTAATGATGATGCGTTAGTTGGAGAAAGCTTTTTTATTAATAACAATACCTTAGGGACTGGAGATAATAGAAATATTAATAATATGTTAGATCTGCAGTCAGATAAATTATTTTCAAAGGGGAAAGGTAATTTTCAAGAAATTTTTTCTAATACTGTTGCCAGAGTCGGAAGTAATGTTCAAAGCAACAAATTATCTTTAACAGCTGCTGAATCAAATAAAGATGCTGCCGAAGCTGCAATGAGTGAATTTTCAGGCGTGAGTTTGGATGATGAAGCTGCACATTTATTAGAGTTTCAGCAAGCTTATCAAGCATCGGCACGTTTATTGCAAACTGCAAGAGAGTTATTTCAATCTTTAATTGAAGTTGTTTAAAAATAAGGGATAATAATGAAAGTTAGTACTAAATTATTCAATCAACAGCAGCTTAAAAACTTTTCTTCATTAAATGAAGAAATTCAAAAAACTCAAAATAAAATATCTACTGGAAAAAATATTTTGTTAGCGTCTGACGATCCTACAGGTTCAGTTCAACTATCAGGTCTTCAAGTTATTTTAGGTCGAATAAATCAGTTTAATAAAAATATTGAGAGTTCAAATGAAAGATTAACTTTAATGGATAAAAACCTTCAAAATATGAATACTATAATGGTTCGTGCACAAGAACTAATTATTCAAGCATCAAATGATGTTTTAGGACCTTCAGATAGAGAGTCAGTGGCTTTAGAAATTGACGAAATGAAACAAGAAATTTTAACTATCGCCAATGCACAAGACTCTAATGGAAGCTTTTTATTTTCTGGTTATAAAACGAGTACTTTACCATTTCTTAAAGATAATAACGGTTTAGTTAATTATCAGGGCGATAGGGGAGTTTCATCACTGTCTATTTCAGAAAGTAGCGTCATGCAAACAACTTTAGATGGTGGCAGTGTTTTTGAAAATGTAATTGATAACAATCAAAAGAGTTTTTCAGTTTTTGAATTATTAGAAGATGTAAGTGCATCTATAAGAACAGCATCAGCTGGAGTAAATGGTGTGAAGTCCATAGCTCAAGCTGAGTTATCAATTTACAACCAAAATCCTGGCGAATGGTCTTTTGATCTTACAGGAAGTGAGGGCACAGAAAATATCAAAGTTGAAATAGTCGGTGACAATCCAACTGAAATTGTTGATAAAATCAATTTATATGTAGTTAATACAGGCGTAACAGCATCTTTAAAAAGTGATGGCAAAACAATAGTTCTTTCAGACTCTAAAAATGGGCCTTTAGAACTAAATAACTTATCTGTTTTTGGTGTAGATAGAGCAGAAAAAGCCCCTAAATCTTTTATCGAGGTTAAAACTAAAGACGCAATGGGTAATTTTTTAGCAAAAAATCAAACCCTGTATGATGATAATCAACGTCCCGCAAAGCAATTAGATAAAATTGTAAATGCTCAATCCCATATCTCAAATAACAGAGGAATTGTTGGTGCAAGAGTAAATTCACTTCAAAGACAATCAGAACTTTTAATTGAAAGACAAAATGCGGTTGAAAAAGATGTAAGTGATTTAAGTGATGCCGATTTGTCTAATTTAGTTACAAATTTACAATCTATGATGACTTCAATGCAAGCGAGTCAACAAGCATTTGTAAAAGTATCACAACTTAATTTATTTGATTACATAAGATAATATTAATTTAAAAATTATCGGTTATATCAACAGGTTTTTCAACTATCTCTATAAACCAATCTAAGTTATCATTACCTTTTAATTGACTAATTGTCCATCCGGGAGTTCCCTGTGACATCGTATTATTTCTTAGCCCAAATATTGTAGCTCTAAAAACTTTTATAGATTTCTGAACTTCATAATCTTTAATTTTTTCTGAGTTTGCTGGAGAAGCAAAAAGTCCTGATAATTTTCTCTCAGAACCACTATTTAAAAAATGTATTCTTTTGAAAATATACTGGCCTATATAATTTACTGCTTCATCACCAGCTTCAATCTCTGACAAAAATTGTAAAATACCTTCAGCAGTCTGTGATATCTCTTCAAATGTTACTTGTTCATATTTTTCTGATAATCCTTTAGAAAATTTTCGTGCAATTCCGTTAAGAGAACTTTCAGATAATAGAAAACCTCTTGCAGTATACGCTGCACTACATCCAAAGATCCATTCAGGGCAATACATTTTAAATATATCTCCTTAATTTGATAAAAAAAGATATAAATTAATTATTACAAAACAATTATCTTTTCAAGATAATTGTATCATTCATTTTATTAATGATGTTTTTTTAAACAAAATTTATTTTTTTATGCTGCTCCATCCATCTAAGATTTCACTGATTATTTCAATAACTTTGTTAATAGCTTCAAAATCTTTTTTTGAAAAACTTTTAATAACTGTAGTTCTACAAAATTCATATAAATCAAATAAGTTTTGAGCAATTTCACCACCTAATTTAAAATCTAAGCTAGATTGTAAAATGTAAATAGCCGTTAAAGATTTTGAGAAACATTTAGATTTTATTTCTGGTGAGTTTTTATTATCTTCCAGACAAAATGCTAAAGTAGTTAAATTTTTTTTTAATTCACACAAAATTTCTTTTATAACTCCATGTGAATTATTATTTTCAACTTTATTATTAATTTCATTTTGTAAATAATTTTGAACAGGTAGTGAATGATTCATAAAAAAACTCATTATATTTAATTGTATTTAACTGTTAAAAATCTATACGACCAATTAAAAATAATTTTAATAAATTTTATTTTTTATTGAAAATATTACCTTTAATCTGTCTATTTGACTTATTTTTAAACAACATGAGCGTAATAGATCATAGATCTATCTCATCACAAGATAATATTAAACAGCTCAAAAAAATATTAATTCTTTTATTAATTTTGTATAGTTTTAAGATTATATCATTAAATTTTGACATAGTATCAAACAATATATCTTTAATGTTTGAATAATATACTTATTACATATTAAATTATTTTTTAAATACTTAAATAAAATCAATGTTTAGTTTCATTACTTTTTATTGTGCTTCCAATTTTCTAATAAAATTCCCATCATTAATAAATCATGAAATTTTCCATTTCTAAAAATTGCTTTCTTTTGCTTACCTTCTTCTTTAAAGCCAAGTTTTTTATACATAGATATAGCAGGTAAATTACTAGATAAAGTCTCTAGACCAAGTCTATTAAAACCGTGGTTGTTAAATAAGTATTCAAAAAAATAACTATATATTTCTTGTCCATAACCTTTTCTTCTCAAATCATGAACAACATCTGCTCCTACATACAAACTTTTATTCAAATGATCTATTCGATCAAGTCTAAAAATACCTACGAGGTTATTATTTTCTCTTAATCTAACAGTATATCTTTTTGAAGTATTTGATAAAGAAAGAGATGAAAACCATTTTTCTTGCTGAAGTTCTGATATATGATTTATGTCAGTTAAATTTAGTAAAGTACTATCTTCATTATGGAAAATCCTTAATTCTTCGATATCTGATTTTTCCATTATGTAAATTAATAATCTATCAGTTCCATTTTTATTATTCATATTACTTCAAAAATACTATTTTGTTTATTTGCATAACCCTAATTTATTTTAAAAATATGTTTCATACTTTTTTTTATAAAATCAATTGATAACTTGATTACTCAAGGTATTGACCCTTGAGGCCACGTATTCACAATTTTCTTTTGTTAACCACCAACCACAAGGCAAGGAAATTTGATGATCGCTAAATTTTTTCGTTCCTGGAAGACAAGTTTCGTAGTCTTTAAATGCAGTATATTTATGATTTGGAAGATGAACTAAACCTGCACCAATTCCTTCTGCAATTAATTTTTCTAACAATATGTCTCTTTCAATTTTATTTCCTTTAAAAATACATGTAAAAACCCAGTATGTAGAAACTGATTCATTTGGAAGTTTAATGGATTGAATTACATTTGAATTTTTAAAGGCCTTATGATAAATGTTGGCATTTCTTATATTTTTTTGAATTAGGTTGTCTATAAAATCTAATTGAACAAGTCCGATTGCTGCAGATATATTGTTCATATTGAATTTGTAACCAACGTGATCTTTGTCAATATCTGCATCCCATTTTTGACCTTTCCATTCTCCTTTGTCATTTTTTACACTATCTCGGTCATAGCCAAACCATTTTAATTTTCTGGCAGATAAATAATCTTCTTCATTTTTACATACTAATGCACCACCATCACCCGTTGTTAAATGTTTAATGGCTTGAAAAGAATAGGTAGTGAAATCTGCAAAATAAGATAAATCTTTGCCTTTGTACTTTGATCCAAAAGCATGTGCAGAATCTTGAATAATTTTAATATTATATTTTTTGCCAATTTTGTAAATTTTTTCGACTTCTGCTGGATTTCCTCCCCAATTTACAAAAGAAATTGCACAAGTTTTTTTAGTAATTTTTTTTACAATATCTTTAGGATCTATTGATCCAGTTTCAGAAATTATATCAGACCAAACAATTTTACCTCCTAAATTAAGTATTGGTGTGTTTGAAGCCACACAAGTCATTGAGGAGCATATTACTTCTTTTCCAGGTTTTACACCTGCTAATCTATAAGCAATTGTTAATGCACTAGTACATGAATTAACGAGTATCAAGTTTTTTACATCTAGATAAGATGATAGTTTATCTGAAAATTCTTGAACTTCTACACCTTCATTTAAAAAACCTGATTCAAGAACTGTTTTTATTTTTGTCATAACATCATCGACTGGCATATGAACTTTAAACATTGGAAATTGCATGATAAACCTTTCAATTAAATAATTAACTAAGATTAATTGCAAAAAAAATGCCAAAATTTTTGAAAACTTGTAGATCGTAAACATTAAATAAAATAATTAGAGAAGTTCTAAATTTACCTAAAATTTTGGAGGTCACTTTGTATAGATTGTTAAATCAATATATCTTAAATTAACTGGTACGCTTATTGCAAACTCCAAGAGAGCTTTTTCAATTTTTAATATAAGTTGTTTAAAAATAGGAGATAATAATGAAAGTTAGTACTAAATTACTTAATCAACAGCAGCCTAAAAACTTTTCATCATTAAATGAGAAGATTCAAAAAATCCAAAATAAGATTTTAACTGGAAAAAATTCTTATAATTTTATTACTAACAATTCATCTTCCAACAATTTGTTTAACCTCGAATATTATGATAAATTTATAAAAGAAGCCATAGATAATGGTTACTCTTTCATGACTTTAAAAGAATTCTTCACTAAAAGACCAAAGAATTTAAAAATTTTTATCTTAAGACATGATTTAGACCAAAAACCTCATAGTTTAGAAAATATGCTTAATGTAGAAAGAAAATATAGTGTAAAATCTACTATTTTTGTAAGACCACTTACTAATGAATATAATGTTTATGGATATAATACTTTTAAAATGCTTATGAATGCTCAAAAAGAAGGGTATGAAATTGGCTTGCATACAAGTTTTGTTGAATTTTCAATAATTAATAAATTAGATCGCATTAAAGTATTAGAAACTGAATTAAATATATTAAGAAATCATTTTGAAGTTTCGGGTATTGCTCCACATAGAGATCTAAATTACATGTATAATTCGTTACCTGAATTAGAAAAAAATTGGTCTCTTATTAAAAATAAGTTTGATCTAATGTACCAAGGCTATGACAAATTATTGTTTGAAAGTCTTACATATGTAAATGAAGGTTTTAATCCACATTTATGTTGGAGAAATATTACACCTGAAGAAGCTATGAAAATGAAACAATCAATTTACCTTAATACTCATAGTCATTGGTGGTTTAAGGATCAAGCTTTTGAACATTAAAGGAACTGATAATATATTATTTTGTGCCTATAGAGATTGGGGCATTAAAGTATTTAATAATTTTAAAAAAAAAAATAACTACAATTTTTTATTAGCTAAAAATAAAGATGAATTTAACCAAATGCTAATAAAACATAAACCAATCATAATTGTTTTATTAGGTTGGAGTTGGATCTTAAAAAAAGAAATTGTAAATAATTTTTATGTTATTGGTATTCACCCGTCAGATTTACCAGAGTATTCTGGAGGTTCCCCAATACAAAATCAAATAATAGATGGGATCTCGTCATCTAAATGCACTTTATTTAAAATTTCTCAAGATATCGACAAAGGTCCTATATTGGGTAAAACACATCTTGATTTAGATGGAAATATAAAAGAAATCTTTAAATCAATTTATAATGCTTCAATACATTTGCTTGAGGATTTTTTTAGTAAATTTCCAAATATAAATGAAATTAGTCAAAATAATAAGAACATTCAAAATTACAAAAGATTAAAACCAGAAGATAGTAATTTGTCGGATAAATTGATTAATAAAACTTCCTGTGAAAATTTATATAACTTAATAAGATGCAGAACTGAGCCTTACCCTAATGCTTTTATTAAAGATGAAACGGGTACTTTATATTTTGAGAATGTTCGATTTATAAAAAATGAGCAAAAATAAAAAAAACTTATTATTTTTAATCAATATTTTTCTATTTATTTTTCTTTAACACTTTTAAAAAAGCTTCTTCTAAATGATAACAATATGATTTTGTATCAAATAATAATGAGCCTGGTAAGTTTTGTTTTAATTTATTTTTAATCTTTTTTAATTTATTTTTATTATTGGCTAGTTCAATTGCGATATTGACGTATTCCTTTTTCGATTTTGCAATAAGTTCGTCCATGTTAAGAGCTTTAAGAACACTTCCTGACACTCTGCTCCCAAAACTATTTCCAAGGCATGTAACTACTGGAAGGCCCATCCTAACTGCATCACTGGTTGTAACACCTCCAGTAAATGGAAAAGTATCTAAAGATAAATCCATTAACTTTAATCTTGCAAGATGTTGTGGGGTTTGAACATAATCAAGAAAAACGAGTCGATTTGGATCAATGCCTCTTAATTTAATTTCTTTTTTTAAGTTTTGTTTTGCAGCATCCAACCCCGAAGGTAAAATTAAAATACTTTCATCAACTTTATCTAAAATTTCAGACCAAAGGTCAAACATTTCTGGGGACAATTTGTAGAAATTATTAAAGCAACAAAAAATAAATTTTTCTTCAGGTATGCCAAAGTCTTTTTTTGACACATTTTTTTTTGAAACTTCCTTTATTGATTCATTAGCTTGCCAACTTGGTAAATATAAAACGTCTTCACAATAATATTTTTTATGTGTTTCAGGAATGAGAGTTTTATCAGCAATTATATAATCAAAATAATCTGACCCCATTGAGCCAGCATATAAGTGAGTCATTTGAATTGGAGCTGCAGACATCGCAAAAATATTAGTACGGTGTGGTCCAGTATAACAACATAAGTCTATAGCAATATCAATCTCATGTTTGTTTGAAAGTGAAACTATTTCTTTATCAGAAAGATTTTTTACTTCATGAAATTGATCTACACCTTTTTTTATTCTAAGATATGTTTCATCTTGTGTTTTTTCACCATAGTAAAAAGCTTGTATTTCAAACTTATCTCTATTATACAACTCAAATAATTCGCATACTGAATACCCAATTGGATGGGCTTTAAAATCAGGTGAAAAATATCCAATTTTAATTTTTTTATTTTCATCAAACACTTTTGTTCTCTTAAAAATGAAATTTTTTTTGAATTTTTTTGAATATAGTTTGGCCACTTGTTTTTTAATCTCTGGTTCGTCTATAAGTGGAAATAAGTTAAAGGGTACACTAGCCTGTTCACCCCTTTTTATTTGAATCATCATTTTTTTGATATTTATCGCACGATCAGTCCAATCACATAATTTAGCTTGAGAAAATAATAATGCACCTGTTAAATTTTCAAATTTATCATTAATATTTAAAGCTTTATTATAATTTTGGATTGCTATTTCATATTGATTGTTACTATAAAACAAATGACCTAAATTACAGTATGCCGCAGCGAATTTTGGGTCCAGTTTTATAACTGTTTCAAACGCTTCTTGTGCTTTTTCAGGCTGACAAAGTTTTCTATAAACATTTCCTAAATTGTTGTAAGCTAATATATGATGTGGATTAATTTTGATGGCTTTTGTAAATTTTTCTTGAGCTTCATCATTTCGTTCAAGTTGTTGAAGTAAATTGCCATAATTTACATAAATATCGGATAAATTTGGGTCTAAGTTTAATGCTTTTTTATAGATTGCCTCAGCTTCTTGATATTTATGCAATTCTTGCAAACCATTTGCAAAATTATTAAGTAAATTTGCATCATGAGGATTTAATCGTATAAATTTTTTGCATTCCAAAATCATTTCATCTATTTTTTTCATTTTTTTTAAAATGTATAATAGATTTAAATATGATTGAGAATGATGTGGGTTAATTTCAGAGGATTTTTTATAAGTGTTCTTAGCTTTTTCAAAATCTTCTTTAACCTGATAAATTAAACCTATATTATTTAGTACTTCAATATTTTGGGTATCTAAAATAATTAATCTATCATATATAGAGAGTGCATGATCTAATCTATTTAATTTGTGATAGCATGTACCAAGAATTTTAAGACAATTAACATCGTTAGGATTTTCATTTAACATAGAAAGTGCTAACTTTTCAACTTTTCCATATTCGGAGTTTCTGAAAAGTTTGATTAACTCATTTAATTTATCTTTTCCTCCAATTTTTTTTATCTCATAGTAAAAAAAATCTATCTCATTTTGAGATAAACCAAGTGACTTACCTTTGTCTAAAATTGTTTCTGCGTTTCTTATATCTTCTAAATTAATAAGATTAGCAATATAACTTATCCAAAATTGTTTTATTTTAGGATTACTTTTTAACGCATGTTCAAAAAACTTTTTAGCTAATAAATGGTTGTTTAAAGATGTTTCTAATACGCCAAGATTATGATTAGCATCTGAATGGTCGGGTGTTTGTTCTAAAATCACATTATAAAAGTATTTAGCTTTTTTAAAATTTCCTTCTTGTTGCGCTTTTATGCCTTCGTTTAAAATTTCTTTAGTTGAGGGGTTCATTTCATTTAAATAATTAATTTATAAGTTGTAATCTGATTTGCAAAAAAGATACCAAAATATAAATTTTTTTATCAATTTAAACGTGCTTTAA
>MDTB01132529.1_pt1 | contig 17725 bp, 19 predicted proteins | sample 811161 | NCBI WGS metagenome assembly MDTB01 (sample SAMN05326650, study PRJNA326480) | marine metagenome | isolation source: seawater | place: Mediterranean Sea | collected 2009
GATGAGTCTGGAGAAGATGTATTCGTTCATATATCAGCCCTAAACGGCGTGACCCTGAGAGAAGGGGCTAAAGTAGAGTATGTAGAAGAAGAAGGTAAAAAAGGGAAGCAAGCTTCCAACATTACCCTATTATAAAATTACATTATCACTAGAATTTTAGCATCTTGGAAACAAGATGCTTTTTTTATTTCCTTTTATTCAAAAAAAAGTTTTGTAGTATTTTAAGAGCATCTGCTTCCATAACACCTCCAGTTACTTTTGTTTTTGGATGAAGCTTAATAGCTGCTTGTTGAAAGCCCCTTTTAGGGTCACCAACTCCATAAACTATTCTTTCTAATTGACTCCAGGTAAGTGCTCCTGCACACATAACACAAGGCTCCATAGTTACATAAAGGGTGCAGCCTAAAAGATACTTCCCGTTTAAAAAATTAGCAGCTGAAGTAATAGCTTGCATCTCGGCATGAGCTGTGACATCATTAAGTTTCTCAGTCATATTATGAGCACGAGCAATTACTTTTTGTCCGACAACTATTACTGCCCCTACTGGGACCTCTCCTTCCATCTCTGCTTTTTCAGCCTCTTTCAGGGCAAGTTTCATAAAGTAAGTATCATCTAGTTTCATATCTCAAAAATACACATTCTTACACGGTATATTCTGATAATGTTTTGCATTACCTTTACATAATGTCAATTAACCATTTTAAGAATATTCAAAAACCTGAAGACCTTCGAAAGCTCAAACAAAAAGATCTTGAAGCTTTCGCAGACGATCTACGCCAGGAGATAATTACTGTATTGTCAAAAGGAGAAGGACATTTAGGATCTAGTCTTGGCGCTGTAGAACTTACTATTGCATTACACTATTGTTTTAACACCCCGAAAGATTTATTAATTTGGGATGTTGGCCATCAAGCATATGGACATAAGATTTTAACTGGAAGGAGAGAGGCTTTCAAAAAGTTGAGACAACGTTACGGAATTAGTGGTTTTCCAAAACGTAACGAAAGCAATTATGATACTTTTGGAACTGGACACGCGGGAACAGCAATATCGGCAGCACTTGGAATGGCCCTAAGTGCTAAATTGGATGACAAAAGCCGACTTCATATTGCAATTGTTGGTGATGCATCAATTGCAAATGGTATGGCATTTGAAGCTCTTAATCATTTAGGTACAACCAAAGCTAATGTCTTAGTTATTTTAAATGATAACAGCATGGGAATTGACCCAAGTGTGGGCGCTTTAAAAAATTACTTTAATAGTGTTAAAAATAAAAAAATTTCAACATCAAATTTTTTTCAATCTTTAAACCTCCCCTATGCAGGTCCTATTAATGGTCATGATATAAATATTTTGTTGTCGACATTTGAAAGTCAAAAAAAACAAAAGGGCCCTAGAGTTCTTCATATTGTAACAACTAAAGGAAAAGGACTCAGTTCAGCAGAAAAAGAACAAATAATATATCATGCGCCTGGAAAATTTGATCCATTAACAGGAAAGTTAGGTCCCTCAAAGAAAAATAAAACACTCAAATTTCAAAAAATATTCGGAGAAACTTTGTATCAACTAGCTTTGAAAAATAAAAAGATTGTCGCTATAACTCCAGCCATGTCGACAGGAAGCGGTTTAGTCAAAATGCTTGAAAAACTCCCTGAACAATGCATAGATGTAGGTATAGCAGAACAACACTCGGTTACTCTTGCTGCGGGTATGGCATGTCAAGGTATACTTCCTTTTTGCGTTATTTACTCTACTTTTTTACAGCGTGCATATGATCAGGTTATTCATGATGTGGCGTTACAAAAATTACCGATAGTTCTCTGTATCGATCGAGCAGGAATTGTAGGTCATGATGGTCCTACTCACCATGGGCTTTTTGATATTTCATTTTTAAGATGTATACCAAATATTCATATTGTTGCTCCAAGAAATTCAAAAGAGCTCCAAAATACTTTATATACCGCTCAATTGGGAATTGATCAACCCTTAGCTATTCGATACCCTAGGGGCAATAGTGAGCAAAAAGCTATTTCTTTTGATTTTCAAAAAATTAATTGGGGAAAAGGTGAGCTGTTAAAAAATGGAAATCATGTTGCTATTTTATCCCTGGGAACCATATCAAAAACTATCGAGCACGCACTTCAAGAGATAAAACAATCTGAGGCTTTTGCACATTTTGATTTGCGTTTTGTGAAGCCCTTAGACGAAAGCTTGCTACACAAAGTATTTAAAAAGTTTAAAGCTGTTGTTGTGTTTGAAGAAGGAGTAAGACATGGTGGTGTTGGAAGCGCTATTTTGGAATTTGCCTCAATGCAATTTTATAAAACCCCTATCCAATTAGAGGGAGTAGCAGATAAATTTATCCCTCATGGAAACACTGAGGAACTTTTTAAAGAAATAGGTTTGGATGTAATTGGAATTACAGAAAAGCTTCAGTTGATATTAAATAAAGTGATGGCATGACCTGCATGGAAGTATAGTTTTTTAAATTTATATTAATGTTTCTATGAACGATCAAAAAAGACTTTTTTTACTTGATGCCTATGCCTTAATATTTAGAGGATACTATGCCTTTATAAAAAATCCAAGAATTAATTCTAAAGGGATGGACACATCTGCAATTTTAGGATTCACTAATTCTTTACTTGATGTTATTAAAAGAGAGCGCCCTGACCATCTTGCAGTATGTTTCGATAAAGGTGGATCTAAAAGTCGAACAGATCTTTTCAAAGAATACAAAGCTAATCGTGATGAAACTCCTGAGGCTATTAGTTTAGCTATCCCTTATATCCAACAAATTTTGGAAGCAATGCATATTCCTGTTATAGTTAAGGAAGGCTATGAGGCAGATGATATAATCGGAACACTTGCTAAACAAGCAGAAAAAAAAGGTTTTCAAGTTTTTATGGTAACACCAGATAAAGACTTTGCTCAATTAGTTTCTGAAAACATTTTTATGTATCGTCCTTCTCGAATGGGAAATGGTATAGAGATCTGGGGTATTCAAGAAGTTCAAAAAAGATTTGAAGTAGATCGCCCAGAACAAGTTATTGATTATTTAGGTATGATGGGTGATGCGGTTGACAACATTCCAGGGCTACCAGGTGTTGGAGATAAAACTGCTAAAAAATTAATCAAAACTTATGGAAGCATGGAGGCGTTATTAGAAAATGCACACGAGGTAAAAGGAAAGCTAGGAGAAAAAATTATAGCCAATAAAGAAAAAGGTGTTTTATCTAAAGAACTTGCAACTATTCTTCTTGATGTTCCCGTTACTTTTGATTCTGAAAGCTACAGTCTAAGAGATCCAAACCAGTCTAAAGTCAGTGAAATTTTTCAAGAATTAGAATTTCGAAGAATGGCAGAAAATTTCAATAAAATTTTTTATCCCCAAAATGAACCTTCAAATTCAAACGAGCAAGTAAAATCGTCTGGTCAAGTTAGCCCTCAAGCAGGAGAACAGTATGATTTATTTGCTGCGCCAGGGAGCGGAAATATAGACCAAAATAATACCTCTCAAAGAAAAAGTTTATCAACTCAAAAACACTGGTATCAAATCGTAAACAGTAAAAAAGCCCGTGAACTATTATTAAAAAAATTATTAATTCAAAAGCAGGTTTGTTTTGATACAGAAACAACTTCTATTAATGCTTTAAATGCCGAACTTATTGGAATATCATTTTCTTGGAAGCCTGGAAAAGGTTATTATTTGTCCCTGCCCGCTGATAAAAAAAAGGTTACTCAAATTTTAAATGAATTAAAGCCCTTTTTTGAAAACCATGAAATAGAAAAAATTGGACATAATTTAAAATATGATCTGAAAGTATTGAGAAACTACGACATCCAAGTTCAATCACCATTTTTTGATACGATGGTTGCTCACTACCTAATTAACCCTGATATGCGTCACAACATGGACATTTTAGCTGAAACATATCTAAATTATTCTCCACAACCCATAACTGATCTTATCGGCAAGAAGGGAAAAAGTCAAGGTAATATGAGAGAGGTACCACTAGATATACAGACTGAATATGCAGCTGAAGATGCCGATATCACCCTTCAACTTAAGAAGTATTTTGAAAATGAAATGGTAGCTGCAGATACACTAGAATTATACAAACAAGTTGAACTTCCATTAGTGGAAGTGCTTACAGATATGGAATGCGAGGGTGTTAATCTTAATACTTCATTTTTAAAAGAGCTTTCTAAAGAACTATCCAATGATATTATTATTTTGGAAAAAACAATTTTTAAAGAAGCTGGAGAATCTTTTAATTTAGCGTCTCCCAAACAATTAGGTCCAATTTTATTTGAAAAATTAAAACTTGTAGACAAACCAAAAAAAACTAAAACAGGTCAATACTCAACTGCTGAGGAAGTTCTTTCTTTTCTTGCAAAAGATCACAAAATAGTGTCAAATATCTTGAACTGGAGATCACTTCAAAAGCTTCAAAATACTTATGTGGATGCATTACCCAAGGAAATCAATTCTAAAACTGGCCGCATCCATACAATTTATAATCAGGCTGTTGCTGCAACTGGGCGCTTAAGTAGTAACAATCCTAACCTTCAAAACATACCTATTAGGACCATTCGTGGTCAGCAAGTGCGCAAAGCATTTATCCCTAGAGATAAAGAACACGTTTTGGTAGCTGCAGATTATTCCCAAATTGAATTGCGCATCATAGCTGCATTAAGTAAAGATGAAGGTATGCTCGCCGCATTTCGTAAAAATGAAGATATTCATTCAGCAACTGCGGCAAAAGTATTTAACGTTTCGTTAGAAGAAGTAACAAGAGAACAGCGCAGTAACGCAAAAACAGTAAACTTTGGTATTATTTATGGAGTTTCTGCTTTTGGTTTAAGTCAACAAACAGATTTAAATAGGACCGAGTCTAAAGAGCTTATTGAAACTTATTATAAAACATACCCTAAATTAAGAAGTTACATCCAAAATCAAGTCGATTTTGCTAGAGAAAACGGCTATGTCTCAACTGTCTTGGGGAGAAGACGATATCTTAAAGATATTAATTCTCAAAATGCCATAGTTCGTGGAGCTGCTGAAAGAAATGCTGTAAATGCACCAATTCAAGGTAGTGCAGCTGACATTATTAAATTGGCGATGATTTCTATTCAAAAAGAATTAAAAAATAAAAAATGGAAATCTAAAATGTTACTTCAAGTTCATGATGAACTAGTTTTTGATGTCCACAAAACAGAATTGAATGCTTTAAAAATAATGGTAAAAACTAAAATGGAAAACGCTTTCATTATTGATGTCCCATTGGTTGTAGACATTGGTGTGGGTAACAATTGGTTGGAAGCTCACTAATTAACTTTACATTGAGAATATAGCTTTAATAAATTTCAAAGAAAAATTTTTCAAAAGTAATTTATAATTGTACATTTGCAGGCCGTTGGCGATATTACATATAAATAAAATTAGACATTTTGAATACCCAGAGTTATAAAACCATTTCTGCAAATGCAAACACTGTTACTAAGGAGTGGATATTACTAGATGTTGAAAATCAGCCTTTAGGAAGAGCTGCAACAGTAATTGCAAACTTTTTAAGAGGTAAACACAAAACTAATTTTACCCCTCACGTGGATTGTGGTGACAATGTGATTGTAATTAACGCTTCCAAAGTTAATTTAAGTGGCAACAAGTGGGAGCAAAAAGAGTATATCAGACACACTGGATATCCCGGAGGCCAGCGTTCTTTAAACGCAACACAGGTTCATAAAAAGAAAGATACACGTCTTATAGAAAATGCTGTGCGTGGGATGTTACCAAAAAACAAACTAGGTGCCGAACTTTTTAGAAATCTTCGTGTTTTTGGAGGTTCTGATCACAAACAAGAAGCACAAAACCCAAAAATGATTAATATTAACGATTTTTTATAATGGACACAGTTCACACAATCGGTCGCCGTAAAACATCAATTGCTCGTATTTTTATAAACGAGGGTAAAGGAGCAATAATCGTAAATAAAAAAAAATACACTGATTACTTCCCAACGCCTACTCTTCAATACAAAATCAAACAACCTTTTATGTTGACAAATACGGAAGGTAATTATGATTTAAATGTTACGGTAAAGGGAGGAGGAACCAATGGGCAGGCGGAAGCTGTGCGGTTGGCAATTTCTAGAGGCTTATGTAAAATCAATGATGAGTTTAGAGCCGAATTAAAACCTGAAGGACTATTAACTAGGGATCCCAGAATGGTGGAGCGTAAGAAATTTGGTCAGAAAAAAGCAAGAAAAAAATTCCAATTTTCAAAACGTTAATTGGTATTGTTTTGTTTCGGCAAAACAATGTTCATTCATTTATTATTAATAACCAGTTGCTTAAAACGCTACGGCGGAAATTAGTTTAGCATCTAAACAAGTTGAATACTTGTTGCTAATCAAAAGGAACGTAAACTAAAATAAAATGGCAAAACCAGAAGTAAATGACCTGCTCAAGGCAGGAGTCCACTTTGGACACTTAACTCGTAAATGGAATCCTAACATGGCTCCCTACATCTATATGGAGCGTAATGGAATTCATATTATCAATCTCTACAAAACAGCTGCAAAGATCGAAGAGACTAATTCTGCTCTGAAAAAGATTGCCGCCTCAGGACGAAAAATTCTTTTTGTAGCTACTAAAAAACAAGCTAAAGATATTGTCGCTGAAAAAGCAAATGCAGTAAATATGCCCTACATCACAGAGAGATGGCCTGGTGGTATGTTAACAAATTTCATCACTATTAGGAAAGCAGTTAAGAAAATGGCAGCCATAGATCGTATGAAAGAAGATGGAACATTTGAAACACTCTCCAAAAAAGAGCGCCTTCAAGTAGACCGTCAACGAGCCAAACTTGATAAAAATCTAGGTTCAATAAACGATATGACTCGTTTGCCAGGAGCTATTTTTATTGTGGATACTACTCGTGAACACATCGCTGTTAAAGAGGCTCAAAAATTAAAAATCCCAATATTTGCAATGGTTGATACAAATTCAGATCCAAGAGATGTGGACTATGTAATCCCCTCAAATGATGATGCTTCTAAATCAATTGATAAAATTTTGACCATCATTACATCTGCTGTAGCTGAAGGACTGAGTGAACGCAAAAGCGAAAAAGAGGGAGCTGATGTAAATGATGCCGCTAAAATGGAAGCAGCTGCAAAAGCTGATGACACATCTGAAGCCAAAGCAAAAACTATCATCAAAGAAGAAAAGGTTGATTCTAAAGCAGAGAAACAAAAAGAAGAAACTAAAATAGAAGAAGATTCTATTCAAAATAAAGATAAAAAAGAAAAAGAAGCTTAATTAATAAAAAATATAGAACTGTGAAAATTACTGCATCTGAAGTAAATAAACTCCGCAAAACAACTGGAGCGGGGATGATGGATTGTAAAAAGGCCCTTGTGGAAGCAGAGGGTGATTTCGAAAAAGCTGTAGAAAATCTTCGTAAGAAAGGACAAAAAGTTGCCGCTAATAGAGCTGACAGAGACTCATCTGAAGGAGCTGTTCTCGCTAAAGTTAACGAAAGTAATACCAAGGGAGTTATTGTTTCGATTAATTGTGAAACAGATTTTGTTGCTAAAAATGAATCATACCTTTCTATGGCAAAAGAACTCGCCGAAATTGCATTAAAACATGAAACTCTAGAAAGCCTTTTAGCTGCTGATTATAAAGGCATGAGTATCGCTGATAAACTGACAGAACAAACTGGAGTGATAGGTGAAAAGATAGAAATTGGGGGTTTTAAAATACTAAAAGCTCCATTTGTGGGTTCTTACATACATGCTGGAAATAAGATAGCAACACTTGTAAGTCTGTCTGCTAAGATAGATAAGGCTGCTGAAGTTGCTAAAAACGTAGCTATGCAAGCTGCTGCTATGAATCCTATCGCTCTAAATGAAGACGGAGTAGATGCTTCGATTATCGAAAAAGAAATTGAGATTGCCAAGGACCAGCTCCGTCAAGAAGGTAAACCAGAAGAAATGTTAGATAACATTGCTAAGGGAAAAATAAAACGCTTTTTTAAAGACAACACACTTGTTAATCAAGACTTCATCAAAGACAGTAAAGTATCTGTTGGCAACTATGTTAAGTCTGCTGGAGATGCTGAAATTACAGGATTTGCAAGAATCTCTCTAGTGTAATATTTATAATTATATATTTAATAAAGCACCTAAAAAAGGTGCTTTTTTTTATACTTTTATTTTATGGGTAGAATCAAATGTGATTGGTGTTTAGATGATGATTTGTACGAAAATTATCATGACAAAGAATGGGGTGTCCCTATTTATGATGATAAATTATTATTTGAGTTCTTAACCCTAGAAACTTTTCAATCAGGATTGAGTTGGATAACTATTCTACGTAAAAGAGATCACTTCAAAAAAGCTTTTGATGGTTTTGATTATAGAAAAATAGCAATGTATGATTCTCGAAAAGAAAATTTATTATTATCAAATACTGACATTATTAGAAATCGTAAAAAGATAGGATCTACAATAAAAAATGCGAGAGCTTTTATGGAAATTCAGAAAATGAAAGGAAGTTTTACAAATTATATATGGGAATTTGTATCAGGTGAGCCGATTGTGAATCAATATAAAAGTTTAAGTGAAATACCCAATCAAACAAACCTCTCGGCTAATATCTGTAAGGATCTTAAACAAAATGGTTTTAAATTTGTTGGGCCCACAGTTGTCTATTCGTTTATGCAAGCTATAGGTATGGTTAACGATCATCTTGTTGATTGTTTTCGTTACAGCGAGGTGATATCAGAACGGTAGATCGTCATCAACTTCGTTAGCCTCTCCTTCTGGTGGATCAAAAGCAGGTGGTGGCGGCATTGGAGGCATTTCAGAGGAAATAGGATTTTCTGAGACTTCAATTCTCCAACCTTGAATTGAATTAAAATATTTAGTTTGTCCTTCTGGATTAACCCATTCACGACCACGAAGATTTATTCCAATTTTTACATCCTGACCAACCTGGTACGAGTTCAGTAAATCACACTTATCTTGAATAAATTCCACTAAAATATGCTGAGGATATTGCTCTTCTGTTGTAATCACGACTTCTCTTTTCCTAAAACCATTAGTCCCATAAGTTTTAGTTTCATCAATCCATTTTATTTTTCCAGATAATTCCATAATAGTATAAACTTGAAACAAAAATAATAAAAGTTTTTAGCGTCTAACTAGGCTTTTTATTTAATTTATCAAATTGAGTTATATTCGTTTTAAACAACCTGTTATGAAACTGCTTGATAAATTTATGGATCAACTAAAAAATAGTTGGCTGTTTTTTGTCTTTGCTTTAGTGGCATTAATTTTATGGAACACTAACATCCTTTTTGAAAGTTTAAGTTTACAAGAACGTCAAAAAATGGAGCTCTGGGGAATGGCTCAAAAAGAGTATATTCAAAATCCTAGCCTTAGCAATTTGACCTTTGAGGTACTTCAGCGATCGGGAATTAATCCAATGATTCATGTAGATGAATTAGGCCGTATTATGGAATTTAGAAATATTGAGTGGGATATGGAAACACAAGACTCAACAAGGCTTTACTCAATTTTAGAAAAAATAAAAAAAGAAAATGATCCAATACTCATTCAGTTCCGTAATCAAGAAGGAAGCTTAATAGTCAATCAAAAACTTTATTATGGAAATTCTTCGACACTGAAAAAACTTAAATACTATCCTCTGGCCTTGTTACTTATTGTTTTTCTTTTTGGGGCAGTATTGTATTTTTTCTTTAAAACATCTCGGGTTGCAGAACAGAATAAACTCTGGGCTGCAATGGCCAAAGAAACTGCGCATCAGATTGGAACACCCCTAACTTCAATGGTTGGCTGGGTTACACTTTTGAAAGAAAAACAAAAAAAATCAATTCCGCTAATTGAAATAGAAAAAGATATTGCACGTTTAAATCTGATTACAGATAGATTTTCAAAAGTAGGTTCTGATCCTGAACTAATATCTTCAGATCTGACTTCAGTGGTTAGAGATACTGTAACTTATCTTCAAAAAAGAAGCTCTGAACATATCATTTTTAAAGTTGATCTTCCAGATAAAAAAGTCGTAATTCCTTTTAATAGTCAACTTATAAGTTGGACACTTGAAAATTTGATAAAAAATGGGATTGATGCAATGAAGGGTAAAGGAACTCTAGATGTTAAATTGTTAGATAAAGGGACCCAAGTGGAAATTTTAGTTTCAGATAATGGTTATGGAATGAAAAAAGAGGTTGCATATAAAATTTTTAAGCCTGGTTTTACAACAAAAACTAGAGGTTGGGGACTAGGGCTTTCATTAGCTAAAAGAATTATTGTTGATTTTCATAAGGGAAAAATAAGTGTTTTAAAATCTGTTCTTGGAAAGGGAACAAGTTTTCAAATACTTTTAAATAAAGCCTATTTAAAAAAACCTTAAATTATAAAAAAGAAGCAATTGATTTGGCAGTTTTTTTCATTTCCTCAGCACTGATAGATACTTTATTTTGAAATCTAACATCATCCATAACATCTATTGGTATTAGGTGAACATGGGCATGAGGCACTTCAAGTCCGATTACTGATAATCCCACTCGTTTGCATGGAATTGCTTTACGAATTGCTAGCGCTACTTTACGAGAAAAATTCATTAACTGATTGTAATCTGTCTCAGGTAAATCAAAAAGTTTATCTACAGTTTTTTTTGGAACACATAAGACATGGCCTTTAGTGTTTGGATTAATATCCAAAAAAGCAAAACAGAATTCATTTTCAGCTACTTTATAACATGGGATCTCTCCAGAGATAATTTTACTAAAGAGAGTTTCCATTAGTCGCGTGTTATTGAAACAATTTCAAGTTCAATACTCCCGCTAGGAACAGTTATCTTAGCGATTTCCCCTACTTTTTTGCCGAGTAATCCTTTCCCAATTGGAGATTCAACAGAAATTTTACCTGATTTTAAATCAGCCTCACTTTGAGCTACTAATTTATATTTCATCACCAATGAATTAGCTTTATTTTTCACCTCTACATTAGATAAAACTAAAACTCTAGAATTATCCAATTCAGACTCATTAATAATTCTGGCATTTGCTAATGTATTCTCAAGTTTTGCAATTTGCATTTCAAGCATTCCTTGTGCTTCTTTAGCAGCATCATATTCTGCATTTTCACTTAGATCTCCTTTGTCACGTGCTTCAGCAATAGCTTGAGAAGCTTTAGGGCGCTCAATATCTTTGAGTTTGTTTAACTCATCTCGAAGCTTTTTCAAGCCTTCTTCGGTGTAATAAGATACTTTACTCATGATTTATACGTTTAATATAAATGAAAAATCCTCCCTAAGGTGGACATGTAAAGATAAACAATTGAAAAAGAATGCTAAAATATTTCGCTATCACTATATACTGATTTTATTGGGGATATTAATAATTAATTGCTGTACCAAAAAGCCTCTTGATCAAAATCCTTATCTGGTAGATATTCGTTTCCAAAGAGAAATAAACTTATCGCTTCCATTATACAATGGGCTAAATTTTGTTGGTGGAAGCATCCTAATTCCAGACATAGGAATAAATGGAGTTATTATTTTCAATTTAAATGGAAATACATTCCTCGCATGGGAAGCCTCTTGCGCTAATCATCCTGTTAAAAATTGCTCTTCATTATCTATAAGTGGAGTTCTCGCTGAATGTAATTGCGAAAATTTTCAATACAGTCTTGCTACTGGACAATTACTTAACCCTAGCGTAGATTTAGAACCTCCCCGCGGATTGCTGTACTATCAGGTTCAAAATTTTAATGGTACATTAAGAGTTTCGAATTAAAATAATGTTAATGGCTTCAAAAAGTTCTAGTTTTTTTAAGGGTTCAGTTTTTATAATTATATTTTTACTTTTTGGTACTTTTATTCAGGCTCAACTTTTAGAGATAGATTACACAAAAGATAAAAGAGAAGAAAATAACTTTAAAGCCCAGTTCATAAGAACCGGAATAATAGGAGCAAGCAGTTTAAAAAATTTAGACCTTACTGTAGAGGCTTTAAAACTCAGTTATAATAATAAACAAAAAAGTCAGTTTGCTTTCACATTATATGGCACAAACACAGTTTGGAAGGGAAATAAAATGGATGAACTTAACACCTTCGACTTTTTGATGAATCCGATAGGCGGGAGATTAAACGGTAGTTTTTTTACAAGCTATACGGTTGACAAGAAGGATCTTCAAAACACAAAATTAGCTTTAAGCATTGGGAAGAAGTGGATTCAAGGCCCCTCAATCCCTAATTTTAAAAATTCTTCTTTTATTGAAAACTATGGGCGTTTAGGATGGATTTACCAAAAAACACTAGCAGAAGATGCTCTAACAAATAGCGCTTTGATTTTTTGGACCTTCCCCAGTTTAATTTTTCATCAAATATCTGAGGAAAATATAAAAACATTTTTTAACGATCAGTTAGACCCTTTTTCCTATGGTTATGGTTTAGAATTTGGTTTAGAATACAATAAAAAAGTAAAGATCACACTAATTGGCCAACAGATTCTCAATTCTGATCCTGAGGGAGATTTTAATCATATTGTCGCACGATTAATTTTTAGTTATAGATTCTAGAACCGAAGACTTAATCCTGTTAAAAAATTTATTCCTGCCTGTGGATAATATCCTGCCCCTTCAATAGTTTTTACTTGTCCTGGTGTAGAAAAATCATCATCATAAGTATAGAAATATCCATTAGATTCATATTTAATATTAAAAATATTATTAATAATAAAGGAACACTGAATTTCTGAAAGCCATTTGTTAGGGTTCCAAGTAAATACTGCATTTAAATCGTTTACAAAATAGGCATCTAAAGTTGAATTTTCTGAGTCAATATTCCCCATATACTGCCTCGAAACATATTTAGATAAAAATCCTATTTGAACCCCTGTTGAAGGGGCAAAAACAATAGCACTACCACCAACAAATTTTGGGGAATATGCCAGTTGTGTTTTACCCAGGTCCTTTAAAACTCCATCGCGATTAAAATAAAAATCTAAATTTTGATTACTGCTAAATGCAATATTTGGTTGCCACAACCAGTTCGAATTAAGTCTAACTTTGAAGTCTAATTCTATTCCAACACGGCGACTTTTACCAACATTTTGTCGAATCGGAGCTCCAACTTCATCAATTGCACCAGTTAATACTAATTGGTCTTTATATTCCATCCAATAAACATTAGTTTGTGCTTGGAGATTTGAGGTCTTAAAACGCCAGCCAAGTTCAAAGTCATCTAATTTTTCCGGCTTGGGGATTCCATTTTCATAATCAGTTCTGTTAGGTTCTCTCTGTGCTTTAGAATAAGAAAAATATAGATTCCCCTTCGGACTTAATTTATAAGTGAGCCCTGCTTTGGGATTAAAAAATAAAAAATTGTCGTCTACTGAAAAAGAATTTGGCCCAGCAATTATTCCAGTTACTACATAATTAATTGAACGCACTTGTAAATCTAAAAAACTGGTAAACTTATTAGAAAATGTATGTGATAATTTAGCAAAAAAGCTACCTTCAGTTTTAACCCCTCGGTTTTCGTAAAATTTGTGATTTGGACTTGTATCACCTATTTTCTGTCCCCAGATAAGATTTCCAAAGTGATCACCAACATACTTACTGTATAGTCCTCCAAAATTTAAAGTTGTGACATCGGTTTGATAATTTAACCCTAAAGTGACAACATAATAATTATTATCAAGCCACTTTTGTGTGATATTCTCAGAATCAGTAATCGAGGCATTACCAACTTTCAATGGATTTAGTTGAAGATATTGAAAGCTAGTATTACCAGCAAAACTGATATTTTGATTAAACCATAAGTCATTGTATTCTTCATAATATCCACTCCCATGAGTATAATTTAACCCAACAGCGGAGTTCCATACTGAATTTAATCTTTCATTCCAGTGAAATTGATAATGTTCTTGACTGTAATTATCTACCTGATTGTCGTAGAATGATACTAGATTGCCACTTTCATCATATATTTCTCCTGCAGGGTTGTATGTTCTATTTGATTCAAGTGTTAATACATCTATACCATACCAAGATTGATAAGTGATCTCTTGTCCCCCAAACACAAGAGCTTTTATAAGAGTATTCTCATCTTTAAAAGTTCCTTGAAAGAAATACGCATCTAAATCTGAAGAGGCCCGGTCTATATAGCCATTCGAGTTAATTTGAGATAACCGTCCAGAAAGCGTAAAAGTATTATTTAGTGTTCCTGATGAAAATTGTAATGTGTTTTTTAATGAACGAAAACTCCCTAAACTAGAAGCAATAGAAGCAAACGCATCTTCTTGTACAGCTTCCGTTTTTAAATTTAAACTGGCTCCAAAAGCCCCTGATCCATTTGTAGAAGTGCCTACGCCACGTTGAAGTTGAATGGCATCAACAGAGGAAGCAAAATCAGGGAGATTTACCCAAAAGGTTCCTTGAGATTCTGAATCATTATATGGGATTCCATTTATGGTAACATTTACACGAGTCGCATCACTACCTCTTACACGAATTCCTGTATATCCTATACCCGCTCCAGCATCGCTTGTTGTTACAACTCCTGGAAGGTAATTAAGTAAAATGGGAATATCTTGCCCTAAGTTTCTTGGATTTAAATCTTCACGTGTAATATTTGTAAAAGTAACTGGGCTATCTTCACCAGCCCGAATACCAATAAGTAGTACTTCTTCTAAACTAATTAATGAAAGGGAATCAATAGCCATCTTAGAATTCGATTCTTGTGCTAAGAGGTTTATTGTAGTTAAAATTAATATAAGTGTTAACGATATAGGTTTCATTTGAATAGATTTATCCAAATAAAAGGGGCTATTATTTGTCGGTTAAATAATTTTAATATTCCCTTGGCAGCATTACCTGCCCAGGTTCTTTGGGTATGATCTCAGCCATTTTGGCACCCCTTTGAGATTGATTTCAAAATTAATTAAAAAAATAATATCCTTTAAAATAAACTGAGAAAATCTTATTATTTAATTGCTATAAAAAGTTTTAACTAATATTATTTTTTAACATTTTTAATATTTCTTCAGCTTTTTTTAGTCGCCTTTTTAAATTTCCTGTTAATAATGTATACGATAACTTTTCTTTTTTTAAAAGACTTTCAAAATAATGGAACATCTCATTTCTGTTGTTTGGACTATCTCTCAAATCGTCATGTTTCCAAGGGACATCAATGTCGGTCAAAAAATAATGATCGTATTTAAAAGTATCTACCCAATGCTGTATTTCAGGAGAACAATAACCATCAAAATGAGTCTCTGACCAAGCTTTTGTAACCAAAATATTAGTGTCACAAAAAAGAAATTGGTTAGCATTTTTTACAAGATCATTTTCATGTTTTATTTGACCTTTCGCAATAATAAAGAGATCGTTTAAAGTGCAAACTTGTTTTTTTTTATCCCATTTTATTTGAAGATAATTTCTTGCGAATTCAGGTACCCATTCAGTTTTATAACGCTCAGCCAAAGATCTAGCTAGAGTTGTTTTTCCTGTAGACTCAGGTCCATATAAAACAATCCTTAAACAGGCGCTTTTTTGCTGATGTATATTTTTTTCCATTGGATATATCCAAAGATAGCAATTAGGGTAAAAATAAGATATTGAATACTTGTAAGGCCCAACCCTTTGTATAAATAAAGTGGGATTGAGATAATATCCCCGACAATCCAAAAAATCCAGTGTTCAATTCTTTTTCTAGCCATAAACCACATACCAAGAAAAAATAAGGCTGTGGTAAAACAATCTACAGGTGCTGACCAATCATTCCATTTGTCAAAAAAATTATAAACACCAGCAACAAAAAAAAGAATTAATATAAAAAAAAGTCTCCACCATTTTCTTTCAAATGGATCCATTTTAGAAATTGGGTTTTCAGACTTTTTCTTTTTTTTATTCTGCCAGAAATACCAGCCATATATACTCACCAGAAAGAAATAAGCATTTATGAGCATATCCCCTAAAAGATTGGCTTTGAATAATAAATAAACAAATATTGCTGTAGAAATCATTCCTGATGGATACACGGCAATTTGATCGCGTTTAGCAAAATAAACACTAAGAAGTCCCAATATTACTGCAGTCGCTTCTAAAGCGATGTCTAGAGTCTGATAATTTTCATAGGGACTAATTAAAAATTCAAAAATTGGGTTCATAATTACTACGATCGCCTTTGACCATTTTTAAATGTAACATTACTGAATTCTCTTCCTTGAATGTTTTGCGAATAAGGGGCAAAAGGCCTTGCATTATAGAATCAAAATCGCCATATACTTGTGTACTTAGAGGGTTCTCTTTTATTATAAACCCGAGAGATCTAAGTTGTAATATAAATGATTTTATTGTTGGTATAAAGTCTTTTTTTAAAGGAGTCAAAGTTAATTCTATGGAAATTTTCATTTGTTATTTTTTGTTGTTGCAAGGCTTAAACAAAAGCCATCAAAGTATCTAAAGTGTAATTTATATTTTTTAATACTATTTTTGTAAATAATTGCCCCAATCCCTTCCTTTGAGTTGTCTTCAAGTTGATCAATTAATATTTGTTTGCTAAAATTTAATCCAGGTTTTCGAAAGGCTTTATATAGTGCTTCTTTTGCGGTCCAAATCTGAGAAAGATAATGGATGTCCTTATTTTTTTTTAAATCCGAAGACTCTTTTGGATGTAAAAATCGAGGTGCAATACTAACAATTTTTTCATGAAAAAATTCTAGATCAACTCCTACTGGTTTAGAGGAAATTGCAATTGCAGCGATATCTTTGGAATGACTTATAGAAAGGTGTCTGCCGTCGGTTAGATAAGGTGCACCATTTTTATCATATTTGTGATTTAAAGGTTGAATATTATGGCTTTTTAGTAGTTTTCTGATCGCTAAATAACCTTTCCTATGAACTTTACTCCTTCGTTTAGATAATCTAATTAAAGCATCTTTAGAAAGTTCCAAACCGTTAGCGAGTTCACTTTCAGACTCATTAATTTTCCACAATCCAATTTGAGTCGTCAATTCTATATTTTCATTGTAAAAAAGAGGCATTTGAAATCATCTAGAAAGGTTGTATTTTTGTACTTGTAAAAACATAAAGGTACAATTATGGAGTCTAAAACATCCAAATACTTGCCATATAAAGTAAAAGATATTTCACTTGCAGAATGGGGGCGTAAAGAAATTTTACTAGCAGAGAAAGAAATGCCTGGATTAATGGCATTAAGAAAAGAATTTTCTAAAGAACAACCCCTAAAAGGAGCACGAATTGCTGGTTGCCTTCACATGACAATCCAAACTGCTGTCCTTATTGAGACTTTAGTTGCACTGGGAGCTGAAGTAACATGGAGTTCTTGTAATATTTTTTCTACTCAAGACCATGCCGCCTCTGCTATTGCTGCTGCTGGAATTCCTGTTTATGCCTGGAAAGGCATGAACGAAGAGGAATTTGATTGGTGTATAGAACAAACCCTTCATTTTGGAAATGATCAAAAGCCTCTAAATATGATTTTGGATGATGGGGGTGATCTAACTAATATGGTGTTAGATAAATACCCGCAATTAGTAAATGAAATTCGTGGGCTTTCAGAAGAAACAACAACAGGTGTCCACAGGCTATATGAGCGCGTTAAAAATGGAACCCTCCCAATACCCGCAATTAATGTAAATGATTCTGTTACTAAATCA
>MDTB01233843.1_pt1 | contig 17724 bp, 17 predicted proteins | sample 811161 | NCBI WGS metagenome assembly MDTB01 (sample SAMN05326650, study PRJNA326480) | marine metagenome | isolation source: seawater | place: Mediterranean Sea | collected 2009
ACAGACGAAATAGAAGATAGAGAAATTATTAACAAAAATTATTTGAATATTGAGAGTCTGGATTTTAAAAATATTATAAACAAATATAATATAAATAATTATATTATAATTATATTAAATGAAAAAACTAATAACGAAATACAAATTTTATCAAAAATTTATATGAATAACAATTATCAGATAATTAATCTTAACTATAAAGACTTTACTTTCAAGGATATAAAAAATATTAAAAATATTATTAATGATCTAAAAATTAGATATGAAGATATATGGAAAAAGTATAACATAATTAATACATCAATAAAACTACCTATAACAATTAATATTGATTCAAAACTTTACAATCAAATAGAAATGTTTGAAACGTTTATCGAGAGTTTTGATTTAGTCTCTTCTTTAAAAATAATTAAGTTTAACAATAATTACATTACATATAAATTGATATTTAATGGTTCTCCATCACGATTTTTTAATGAAGCAAAAAAAAATGGATTTTTTTTTAATAAAGAAAATCAAAATTGGTACATTAAATGAAAGATTTAAAGCAATTACTATTTGAATTTAAAAATTCTAAAAATTATAATTTTGAAGACTTCTTTGTTTCCGAAAGTAATTTTTTTGCATATAGCTTAGTTCTTAAATGGCCTAATTGGGGAAAAAATGTTTTGAACATATACGGCGAAAAATTTAGTGGAAAGTCCCATTTAAGTAATATTTTTAAAAAAAAGTTTGGCGCAATCAAAATTGATGCAAATAAAATAAATAATAATTTTTTAGAAGATTTTAAAACTCATCAGAATTTAATTGTTGATAATTTTAATGAAAATATAGATGAGGAAAAAGTATATAGTTTATTTAATGTTGTTGATAGAGATAGTAAATTTATTTTAATAAATTCAATTAATCCTATAAATAATTTAGATATTAAGCTAAAAGATTTAGTATCCAGATTAAATAACTGTATTTTTGCTCAAATAAATCTACCTGATGACGATTTAATTTTTGCAATTTTAGTTAAAAATTTTTCTGATAAACAACTACAAATTAATAAAAAATATATTGAATATATAATTAAAAATATTGATAGATCTTATGAAAAAATATATGAATTTATTAATAAAATTGATCAAACTAGTCTTAAAATGAAAAAACCAATTGATTTCAAAACAATAAAAGAAGTATTAAATAAATAAATGGAAAAATATAGAACACATAATTGCAATCAATTAACAGTAAAAGAAGAGGGTTTGGAGGTAAGATTGTCCGGTTGGATAAATAAAAAAAGAGATCATGGAAATCTTTTGTTTGTTGATTTGAGAGATAATTATGGAATTACCCAATGTATTATTGATAAAGAAAATTCTTTTTTTAAAAAATTAGAAAAATTACAGTTAGAAAGCGTTATTAGAATAGACGGAATAGTGAAAAAAAGAAGTCTCGAAACAGTAAACAATGAATTAAATACTGGCTCTATAGAAATTAAAATTATTTCATTCGATATTATTGGATCTTGTCAAGAATTACCATTGCCAGTTTTTAGTGATCAAGAGTATTCAGAAGAAATTAGACTTAAATATAGATTTTTAGATTTAAGAAGAAAAAAAATTCATGAAAATATTATATTAAGATCTAAAGTAATTTCATTTATAAGAAGTGAAATGTCGAAACTTGATTTTTTAGAGTTTCAAACACCTATTTTAACCTCTTCGAGCCCCGAAGGTGCTAGAGACTTTTTAGTTCCAAGTAGATTAAACCCTGGAAAATTTTATGCATTACCTCAAGCTCCCCAACAATTTAAACAATTAATTATGATTTCAGGTTTTGATAAATATTTTCAAATAGCTCCTTGTTTCAGAGATGAAGATGCTAGAGCAGACAGAAGTCCAGGAGAATTTTATCAATTAGATATTGAAATGTCATTTGTCAACCAAGATGATATATTTGAAGTAGTTGAAAAACTACTTATAAAAATTTTCAAAAAATTCTCAACAAAAAAATTATTATCAGAAACATTTCCAAGAATCTCATATGAAGAGTCCATGTCAAAGTATGGATCCGATAAACCAGATTTGAGAAATCCATTGTTAATTTATGATGTGACTGAAATTTTTATAAGAGATGATGTAAAATTTGAGATATTTAAAAAACTTGTAAAATCTGGTTCAATAGCAAGGTGTTTAGTTACAAAAAATACATTAGATAAACCAAGAAGTTTTTTTGATGGTTTGGATAAATGGGCAAAAGAACAAGGTTCATCAGGATTAGCCTATTTTACATTGGAAAAAAATGACAACATTAGCGCTAAAGGACCAATTGGTAAATTATTTTCACATGAATCTTTAAAAGAAATCATGAAATTAACGAATGCAGAAGTAGGTGATAGCATATTTCTTACATGTGGAAAAAAAAAAGATGTTGAAAAAATTATGTCTTTGGCAAGAGATAAAATTGCTCTGGATCTTGATTTATTAGATAAAGAAAAATTTGCCTTCTGTTGGGTTGTAGATTACCCAATGTTTGAAGTTGATGATAATAATAATACTATTAAATTTAGTCATAATCCTTTTTCAATGCCACAAGGTGATATAAAAAGCATCAATTATGATGAACCATTAAAAATAAAAGCATTTCAATACGATATTGTTTGCAATGGTATTGAGCTTTCATCAGGAGCAATAAGAAATCATATTCCTGAATTAATGTATAAATTATTTAAAATTGCAGGATATTCAGAAAAAAATGTAAATGAGCAATTTAGTGGAATGATAAATGCATTAAGTTATGGTGCCCCACCTCATGGTGGTATTGCCCCAGGGATAGATCGTATAATAATGTTACTTGCAAACGAAAAAAATATAAGAGAAGTTACTATGTTTCCAATGAATCAAAATGCTCAAGACTTAATGATGAGTGCACCTTCTGATGTCAGCGAAGAACAACTTAAAGAACTAAATATCATTTTAAAAAAAAATAAATAACTATTTTTTACCTTTTAAATTAATTTTAATGTCAGATAGATCAACCAAGTTTTTTTTATAATTATTTCTAACAAAGCCTTTACTTGTAATATCTTTAACAATTTTCAAAAATTGATTTTGATCCTCTGATTCATTTTCTTCATCGTTATTATTTTTTTCTAAATTACCACCAATAGCAGGCGTATGGGCTAAATCTTCCCTGTTTAAATAAGATATTGCTAATTCTCTAAATATATAGTCAAGTATTGAAGACGCACTTAGAATTCTATCATTTCCATACACTTTTCCTGAGGGTTCAAATTTAGTATCAACGTATGCACTTACAAATTCATCTAATGGAACTCCGTATTGCAATCCTAATGATACTGCAATTGCAAAGTTATTCATTAGCGCTTTTACTAGCTCACCTTCTTTACTAGTATCAATAAAAATTTCACCAATTTTACCATCTTCATACTCCCCTGTATGTAAGTAAACTTTATGATCACCAATAGTTGCTTTCTGAATATATCCTTTTCGTCTATCTGGCATGCTAAAACGTTTATTTACCGTTTCGCTAAGCTTTTTTACAAAATTGTTTGAATTATTATCCATCTTTTGATTTTGAGCAATTTCAGTAATTTTTTGATCACTTTTTAAGTCTGATTTATGGACATTATTTCCATTAGTACTTAAGTTTTTTGTTTTTCTATTATCCAACTTAACGTCTAAAACTTCAAATTTTCCATCATCTCTTTTCTCTAGATTTGACAATTCTTTTTCACTGATATTATCCAAGTAATGGTTAACTTTAAAGCTACAAGTATAATAAGTTTCTACTAAGTATTTCGCCATTTTAATCCTATTTAAATTTATTTTTTTGAGTCTTTAGGTAATTAATATATATACAAATTAAAACTTTAGTCTAATTTAATTTTATACAATTTTAAATTGAAACTAAAAAAAAATTATGTTGACATTTTTAAAACAAATATTTGTCTGGTGGAATCAACAAACATTAGGAACAAGAATTTATACACTAATCTTTGGAAAGCTAAAAGGAAATGATGAATTAGGTAATAAATATTATGAAAGTAAAAATGGAAAAAGATGGGTTATATACAAAGATGAAATTGATGCATCAAAAATTCCTAACGAATGGTACTCGTGGATACATTTTACAAAAAATAGATTAGAAAATGTACATCAATATGAAAAATATTCTTGGCAAAAGCCACATAAAGAGAATTTAACTGGAACTAAAAAATCATATCATCCAAATATAAAAAATGACGACGCAAATAAAAAATACAAATCTTGGAAAAATTAAGTTTTTTTCTCTAATTATATTTTTTTTGTTAATTAATTTAATAACAAATAATCTACATGCAAATTCAATTGGAATCATTAAATTAAAAATTTTAGATAAAGTTAGTTCTAAAAATACTGAGTTAGAATTTAAGATAGGTGATACAATTAATTATAAAAACCTTCAAATTAAAGTATTAAAATGTAAAAACTCTGAATTTGATGATGATCCAGAGATAACAGCCTATCTACAGGTTGTGGATACGAACAAAACCAACAATGATGATGTATTTGTTTTTAATGGTTGGTCATTTGCATCTAGTCCATCCATAAATCCTTTTGATCATCCAGTTTATGATTTGTGGATTATAGAGTGTTTTTAAATTATTTTTTCGTTATCAAGCCAGCTCACATTAAACTCGGAATTAATAAATTTGTTATGAACTAAAATTTCTTTATGCAGATCGATTGTCGTTGTTATTCCTTCTAATACAAATTCATCTAATGATCTCAACATTCTTTGAATAGCTTCTGTCCTATTTCTACCATGGCATATTAATTTACAAACCATACTGTCATAATATGGAGTTATTTTATATCCTTGATATATTGCTCCATCGACTCTTGTTCTAAAGCCTGATGGTTGATGACACATAGTTATTTCACCAGGTGATGGTTGAAAGTTTTTTTTTGGATCTTCAGCGTTAATTCTACATTCAATTGCATGACCTCTAGGAACAATATCTGCTTGTTTTAAGGCTGTGTCTCCCGAAAAAGCAATCCAAATCTGCTCTTTGATTATATCTATACCTGTAATCATTTCAGTAACTGGATGTTCCACTTGAACTCTTGTATTCATTTCCAAAAAATAAAATTTGTTGTTTTCGTATATATATTCAACAGTTCCAGCTCCTTCATAACCAATTTTACTTACCATATTTACCGTTTTTTCTAATAGTTCTTCTCTAAGATTATTAGTTAATATTGGACTTGGTGACTCTTCAATTAATTTTTGATGTCTTCGTTGAACAGAGCAATCTCTTTCATATAGATGAATAGTTCTATTTTTTCCTGATAACACTTGAACTTCAATATGTCTTGGATTTTGAAAAAATTTTTCAATATAAACTTTATCATTACTAAAATATTTTTTTGCTTCATTTTTAGCTAATGAAAATTGTTCCTTAAAATTTTTTTCGTTTCTAGCAATTTTCATACCTTTCCCTCCACCTCCAGCTGATGCTTTTATAAGTATAGGAAATCCAATTTTCTTACTTATCTCAAGCGCACTTTCAAAATCATTTACACCACCTTCAGAGCCTTCAATAACTGGCAAACCATTTTCTTTTGCAATTTTTTTTGCTTGAATTTTATCACCCATTTTTTCAATTATTTTTGATGAAGGACCTATAAATTTAATATTATTATCTTCTAAAATTTTTGCAAAATTTGAATTTTCTGATAAAAAACCATAACCAGGATGGACCGCATCAGAATTTGTTAATTCAATTGCAGACATTAATGCTGGAATATTTAAATAACTATTAGATGGTTGGTGAGAGCCAATACAAACACTTTCATCAGCTAGTCTTACGTGCATACTTTCCCTGTCGACATCAGAATGAACAGCTACTGTTTTAATGCCCCATTCTTTACAAGCTCTTATAATTCTGACTGCAATTTCACCTCTATTTGCAATTAAAATTTTTTTAAACATTAATCTATTATTGCAATTGTCTGACCAAATTCTATTGGTTGACCATCCTCAACACAAATTTCTTTTACTATTCCATCATATGGTGATGGAATATGATTCATTGTTTTCATAGCTTCTACAATTATAATCGTATCTCCTTTTTTTATTTTTTTTTCTAGATCAATAAATTTTTTACCACCAGGCTCTGCCGCTAAATACGCGGTACCTATTATAGGCGATGTAATTTCCTTGCCTTTAACTATTTTTTTTTTTTCAAATGTAATATTTTCTTTAGTTTCTTTTTTAAAATTAGAATTGTTAGTTACTAAATTTTTAGAAACTTTAATTTTATATTCTTTATCTGAATATTCTAATTCAGTTAAATTAAATTCATCTAAATATTCTGTTAATTCTTTAATTATTTTTTTATCAATTTTCATTATTAATTAATTTTTGCATTGAAATTATGGCTAAAATATAACCATTATCTCCTAATCCAAAAATTCCACCAGTTGAAATATCACTAATCAATGATTTTTTTCTAAAATCTTCTCTTTTATAAATATTGGAAATATGCAATTCAATAATGGGTTTTTTAAAGATATTTAATGCATCTCTAATTGCTACTGACGTATGAGTAAAAGCAGCAGCATTAATAATAATTCCATCGTATTTGTCAATTGATTCCTGAATTGTACCTACAATTTCACCCTCAATATTTGATTGAAAAATTGTTAGGTTAGCACCTAATTCTTTAGCCTTATCCAAACATTTATTTTTTAATTCCTTGTAAGTTATTGAACCATATTGCGACTCTTCTCTTCTACCTAAAAGATTGAGATTTGGACCATTAATAATTATAATATTATTCATTTCAAAAATTATGTATTATGAAGAAAATAAAAATTAAAGTAAATGGTAAATATGAAAATATAGATAAAAATCTAGTTTTATCTAAACTTTTAAAGAAATTGAAAATTCCTCTTAAGAAAGTGGCAATTGAATTAAACCAAGAAATAATTGATAAAAAGAATATTAATAAAATTAAAGTAAAAAAAAATGATAAAATAGAAATTGTACATTTTATCGGTGGAGGATAAGAAGTGATTATTGATTATTTAAGAATAGATAAAAAAAATTTTAAATCTAGATTAATTGTAGGAACTGGCAAATATAAGTCAATGCCAGAGTGTGCTAAAGCAATTAAAATATCTGGAGCTGATATAGTTACAGTAGCAGTTAGAAGAGTAAATATATCAGATAAAAAAAAACCTTTGTTAATGGATTATATAAATCCAAAAAAAATTACTTATCTTCCTAATACTGCAGGATGTTTTACTTCAGACGAAGCTTTAAGAACTTTAAGACTAGCAAGAGAGATAGGAGGTTGGAAACTAGTAAAATTAGAGGTGCTTGGTGATAAAAAAACTTTGTATCCAGACATGATAGAAACTTTAAAATCGACCGAAGTTCTATCAAAGGAGGGCTTTAAAGTTATGGTTTATTGCACAGATGATCCTTTGATGGCAAAAAGATTAGAAAATGTTGGTGCGTGTGCAATTATGCCGTTAGCGGCACCCATTGGCTCTGGTCTTGGGATACAAAACAAAATTAATATTCAAATTCTAAGAAATCAAACTAAATTACCATTAATAGTAGACGCAGGTATTGGACAAGCTTCTGATGCAACAATTGCTATGGAATTAGGATGTGATGGTGTATTAATAAATACAGCTATAGCGAAAGCAAAAAAACCTTTAGAAATGGCAGAGGCTATGAAGTTTGCAGTTATCAGTGGTAGAAAATCTTTTTTATCAGGTAGAATAAACAAATCTCTTTACGCTAATAGATCAACATCAAATAAAGGAATTATTTAATTTTTTTTTTATTAAAAAATTTACGTTTTTTAAATTTTGTTTTTTTAATTTTTTGACTTTTTATTTCGTTGTTAATTAATTCAATTTTTTTTAATTTTGTTAATACCTCACTTTTTTCAATAACTTTCTTAGATTTAGATAGAAATTCAATTGAATGATCAGTTAAATTATAAGATCCATCTTCTTTGAATATAATTTTTAGTTTTTGTTTATTCTCAAAGTATTTTACATCATCTAAAAAATTTTGATTTATAAACTCTAATATTTTAGGGGGCACGGTGGCATTAATTATCTTTGCTTTATTGCTAATAGATTTTAATTCTATCAATTTAAATAACTTTAATGAATAAGACTCGGTAGTAAGATTTATTTCCCATTTTACTGAGCTTTCTCTTAGTCTTTGCCTGGACATTTCAAGCAATCCAAAATTACTAATTCTGCCTATTTGAATTCTTGCTCTGTCATTTCTACATTTTTCCTTAAGTTTTCTTTCAATTTGTCTTCTATTTGAATAGCTTTGCATATCTATGAAGTCAATAATAATTAATCCAGAAAGATCTCTAATTTTAATTTGCCTTGAAATCTCCTCAGCTGCCTCAAGATTTGTATTTAATGCAGTACTTTCAATATTTTTTTGTTTGATTGACTTACCAGAATTTACATCAATAGAAATAAGAGCCTCTGTAGGGTTAATAACCAAATATCCTCCAGATAATAATTTTACTTGCGTTTCAAATATATCATTTAATTTTTGATCTATATTTTCTTTAAAAAAAAGAGGAACTTTATCTCTATATTTTTTTATTTTTTTTACATTTTTAGGCATTATTATTTTCATAAAATTTTTTGCCTTCAAATACCCTTCATTTCCCTCAATAATTATATTTTTTGTGTCATCATCGTAAATATCTCTCAAAGTTCTTTTGATAATATCATCCTCATGATGAATCAAAGATGGCGCAATAGAGTTCATCGCATTACCCTTTATAGAATCCCAAACTTTTATTAAATTATCAAGGTCATAATTAATTTCATTTTTTGTTTTATTTGACCCTGCAGTTCTTACTATAATTCCCATTTCTTTTGGTATTTCAATTTGATTAAGTATCAATCTAATTTTTTTTCTATCACCAGGATTATATATTTTTCTTGAGATTCCACCTCCTTTAGGAGTGTTGGGCATTAATACAATATATTTGCCTGCAATAGATATAAATGTCGAAAGAGCTGCTCCTTTTAATCCTCTTTCGTCTTTTAAAACTTGCACTAGTATTACTTGGTTAGGCTTTATTACTTCTTGTATTTTATATTTTTTAAATGGTTTTTTTGTTATGACTTCAGTTGTTACCTGCTCATCACTATTTTCTATTTTTTTTTCAAAAAACTCATCTTTTGAAAAATTTTCATTATTAATATTTTCTTCCTCTTTTTCTTCACTTTCTTTAATTAAGTCTATCCTTCTTGCTTGCTCTTCCTCTTTTATTTTTTCCTTGTCACTTTGTGGTATTTGATAATAATCTGATTGAATATCATTGAATGATAAAAAGCCGTGTCTTTCTCTTCCAAAATCAATAAAAGCAGCTTGAAGAGAGGGTTCAACCCTACTTACTTTTCCTAGGTAAATATTGTTCTTAATTAATACGCTTTTTTTAGCCTCATATTCGTAGTCTTCAATATTTCCATTAGATTTAAGAACGACTCTTGTTTCATTAGGATGCGATGCATCAATATATAAATTTTTTTCCATTTTTTTTTGATTAATTGTTTCATTTTTATAAATTCGTTATATTTAGATGCCTTAACTTTAACAAATTAATTAGGTATTTAAAGTAAAATGAGCAACATAATTAAAAAGATTATAATTACACTTTTTAGCGTATCGCTTCTCTTAGTGATATCGGTAATTACCGTATTATGGGTCTTTTCAAATGAATTACCAGACTACAAATTCTTAAAAAATTACAAACCATCAGTTTCAAGCAAAGTATATTCTGGAAATGGAGAATTGGTGTCAGATTTTTCTCAAGAAAAAAGAATCTTTGTGCCATATGACGCCATACCAAAAAAATTAATTAATGCATTTTTATCTTCTGAGGATAAAAATTTCTTTTCACATCCAGGTGTTGATGCAAAGGGGGTTATTAGAGCTGTAATAAATAACATAAACAATATTATTAATTCAAAAAGATTAGAAGGAGCCTCAACGATTACCCAACAAGTTGCTAAAAATTTTTTATTAACCAATGAAGTTAGTGTAAATAGAAAAATTAAAGAAGCAATTTTAGCATTTAGAATTGAACGAGTTTTAAGCAAAGAAAGAATTCTAGAATTGTACTTAAACCAAATTTATCTTGGCCAAGGATCATATGGAGTCGCTTCAGCTAGCCTAATATATTTTGATAAATCGATTAGCAGTTTAACATATGATGAGGCTTCATTATTGGCAGCGCTTCCAAAGGCACCAAGTAAATACAATCCTTATAAAAATAAAAAACTTGCAAAATATAGAAGAGATTTAGTTTTAAGGAATTTATTTGATAATAAATATATTGATAAAAAAACTTTTGATAAATTAACAAAAAAAGAAATAAAGCTCCAAAAAAGAAAAAAAATCTATTTAGAAGACACAAGATATTATGTTGAAGATATACGAAAAAAAGTAATGGACCAATTTGGTTTTGACAGAGTTTATAAAAAAGGTTTAATTATTAAATCCCCGATGAATCTTTACTTACAAAACAAAGCAATTGAAGCTTTGAGAGCTGGATTGGAAGAATACGATAAAAGAAAAGGTTGGAGAGGACCGATACTAAATAAAAAATATGATAAAAATTGGAGAAATAATTTAAATGAATTTAAAATAGAAAATTCAATTGACTGGTCATTAGCAATTGTAAAAAAAATTACGAAATTTGAAACTGAAATTGAAACAATAGATAATAAAAAAGGCTTTATATATTTAAAAAATATATCATGGACAAAGAAAGATTTTGAAGAGATATTTAAAACTGGTGACATTATATTTGTAAAAAAAATAAAAAAAAAAGAATATGATTTAAAACAAATTCCAAAAGCAAATGGAGCAATAGTTGTAATGAATCCCTATAACGGAAGGGTATATGCAATGTCCGGTGGGTTTAGTTTTAAAAAAAGTGAATTCAATAGAGCAAGCCAAGCCCTAAGGCAGCCTGGTTCGGCATTTAAACCTTTTATATATGCACTCGCTCTTGAAAATAATTATAAACCTAATTCTTTAGTATTAGATGCTCCAATTGTCCTCGAGCAAGGAAATGATTTAAAACTTTGGAAGCCAGAAAATTATGGAAAAAAATTTTATGGACCGTCCACTCTAAGAACTGGTTTAGAAAAATCTAGAAACCTTATGACTGTTCGAATTGCTCAAGATATAGGAATAAAAAAAATTACAGATTTTTCAAAAAAATTAGGTATTTACGAAAATCCAGATGAACTTTTATCAATTTCATTAGGATCTGCTGAAACTACATTATTAAAATTAACATCTGCTTATTGTTCATTTGTTAATGGAGGAAAAAAAATTAGACCAATATTAATTGATAGAATTCAAGACTCGCAAGGAAATACAATTGTTAGTAATGAGAAAAGAAAATGTAAAAATTGCGATCAAATATCCTACATAGGTAATAATATTCCAGTAATTTCTTCAGATAATTTTGATCAAGTTATTACTTCAGAAACAGCTTATCAAATAACCTCGATGCTAGAAGGTGTAATTAAAAGAGGAACAGGCAAAAAGTTAAAAAATTTAAATTTAGATATTGCTGGAAAAACTGGAACAACAAATAAAAATACAGATACATGGTTTGTTGGCTTTACATCAAAACTTGTAATAGGTGTTTACGTTGGAATGGATGAGCCAAAACCTTTAGGAAAGTACGAAACTGGATCTAGAACAGCTATGCCAATCTTTGAGAAATTTTTAAAAATAGCTATTAAAAAAAAAGATACAAGACCATTTAAAGTATCTTCAAATATAACAATGGTAATGATCGATCCAAAAACTGGTGCAAAAGCAAACTTTACATCTAAAGAAACAATAATAGAGGCTTTTAAAAAAGATAAAATAGGAAACAATTTACAATTAAAAAAAAATATTAATGATGGATTTAACAAAAAAAATATACTAGAGTTTTATTAATGCAAGCAGAAATTATAAATACCAAATTGGAAATAGAAAAAATTAACTTTAAAATCAAGGAGTATCTTTGAAAAAAATAATTTTTATTCCAAGCTAGAGTCAAACAATAAAGAAATACAGAAAAGCGACTTTTGGAGCAATAAATCAAAAGCTCAAAAAATACTTAAAGAAAAAAAACTTCAAGAAGGTTTAATTAATCTTTATGAAGACTCTGTAATAAAATGTAAAGAAATTGTTGATTTATACGAATTGGCTATCAATGAAAATAATGAACAGGTAGCTAAAGAGTGCAAAATTAATATCAACTCTCTATATGCCAAAGTTAAGAAAAATGAAATCAAATGCTTTTTATCTAATGAAAATGATAGCTTGGATTGTTATTTGGAAATTCATGCAGGAGCTGGAGGAACAGAAAGCCAAGACTGGGCTTTAATGCTTAGAAGAATGTATTTAAAATGGTCAAACTCAAAAGGATTTAAAGAAGAATTAATAAGTGAGCATAAGGGAGAGGAGGCAGGAATAAAATCTTCTACTATTAAAATAAGTGGTGAATATATATATGGATATTTAAAATCAGAGTCGGGAATTCATAGATTGGTAAGAATTTCTCCATTCGACTCTGGAGCAAGAAGACATACTAGTTTTGCAAGTATATGGGTTTATCCAGTGTTAGATGAAAGTATTGATATTGAAGTATTAGAAAAAGATTTAAGAATAGATACTTACAGATCAAGCGGGGCTGGCGGCCAGCATGTAAATACTACAGATAGTGCAGTCAGGATTACTCATTTACCTACAAAAATTGTTGTACAATGTCAGAATGAAAGATCACAACACAAAAACAAAGAAACATGTATGAACATGCTTAAGGCAAGATTATATGAAAACGAAATAAGAAATAGAGAAAAAAAGAATGAAAGTGAACAAAATTCTAAATCAGATATTGGCTGGGGTCATCAAATAAGATCATACATACTTCATCCATATCAACTAGTTAAAGATAATAGAACTAATCATGAAAGTTCAAATCCCACAAAAGTCCTTGAAGGTGATTTAGATATTTTTTTGGAAAAATCTTTATATAAATTAAATGTATAAAATCATAATTAAATCAGTAATATTTGTTTTAGCCTTAATAGGTATTTTAATAATATATTTAAGCTTTATTGGTATAAAAACATCAAAATTCAATAATCAAATTAAGAACATGATCACAAGTGTGGATCAAAGATTCGATTTAGAGTTAGATAATGTATATTTAAAGTTAGATTTAACCAAGTTTTCTATTAAAGTTAATACAAAAAATTCAGTCATCATCCTAGAAGATAGCTCTATAGATATATCAGAAATCAACACAAATATAGATATTGAAAATTTATTAAATAAAAGAGAAATCGTAAATGATATTGAGATAATCACAAAAGAGAATTCAATAAAAAGAGTGGGGAATTTTATAAATACTTATAAATTTAACTTAGCTAATTTTTTTTTATTAAATCAGATTAAAGGGGGAAATATAATTATTAATCTCAGAATAAAGACAAATAAAGATTTAAAAAAAAAAATTTAATATATATGCGGATGGAAAAATAATTAATGCTCATTTTGTAGCAAAAAAGAGTAATAATATCAAAAAAATAAACTTGAATTTTGATTATAAAAAAAATGAGTTAAATTTAAATAATCTTACTTTTTTATTTAACAAAATTAAATTTATATCAAAAAATATAAAAGTTTTTCAAGACGATAAAAATTATGAAATAAAAGGAAATTTACAAAATTTACCCAACGGTATTAATACAAAATTAATAAATAATATTTTTTTTATAAAAAATGAGTATAGCCTTGAAGAAAATGAAAGTATATTAGAGAGTAATACTGATTTTTCTTTTAAAATTAATAATGAATACAAAATTAAAAATCTAAAAATAAATTCTATTTTGAATTTAGATAAATTAAATTTTAATTACATAAATAAAAATTTAAGCAAATATGTTCCTGATTTTAAAAATAAATTTTATCTTAAACAAAATAAATTCAAAATTAGTTATGATAAAAACAAAACTACACTAAATTTACAAAATGAATATAGTTTTGATAAAAAGTATGACAAATTTAATGTAAAATTAGTATTTCAAAATAACAAATATTTATTTGATGCTGTTATTAACACTAAGAACCTAAAAATTTTAATTCCTGAAATTGATTTTATCAAAAATGAAAATGAATCTGCAGATATCACTCTTAAAGGCTCATACATAAAAAATAAAAATTTAAAAATAAGTTTAATAAATTTAAAAGATAAAAATAATCTTATTAAATTAGAAAATTTAATTCTTAACAAAAATAATTTAATTGAAAAATTTGATAAAATCACTTTAAACTATATTAATCAAAATCAAAAAAAAAATAAGCTAAGTTTATTAAATAGAGATAAAGAAATAATAATTAAAAGTGAGTCATTTGATGGAAAAAAATTAATAGACAACTTATTTGAAAATAATTCTGAAAAAAATTTTTTTGATATATTTAAAAAATTTGACAAAAAACTAATTATTTCTTCTGATAAACTATATATTGATAACATTTCCACTCTAAATTATTTAGAGGGTTATTTATTATATAAAAATAAAAAAATCTATAATGGAAATTTGATAGCTAAATTAAATGGTAAAAATGATTTTTCTCTAGATGTAAACAGAGATTCAAATAATAGTAAAATTACTAAAATATTAATAGTTAAACCAGAGCCTTTTATCAGTAGATATAAATTTATAAAAGGTTTTCAAGAGGGTAATCTTTATTATGAGTCAACGAATAAAGACAACACTTCTAAATCAAATTTAAGAATATATAACTTTAAGATTCAAGAAGTGCCAATTTTAGCTAAATTATTAACACTAGCTTCACTTCAAGGTATAGCGGATGTGTTGACTGGTGAAGGTATTAGATTTGATGAGCTTGATATGAAATTCACGAATAAGAGTAATCTAATGACCATTGAAGAGATGTATGGAATTGGACCTGCAATATCAATATTAATGGAGGGGTATATTGATAGAGATAGACTAGTTAGCTTAAGAGGCACTCTAGTGCCGGCGACAACATTAAATAAAGCAATAAGCAACATTCCTTTAGTAGGGAATTTATTAGTTGGTAAAAAAGTGGGAGAAGGAGTTTTTGGAGTAAGCTTTAAGATAAAAGGACCACCAAAAGATCTAAAAACTTCTGTAAATCCAATTAAAACTCTAACACCTAGATTTATTACAAGAACTTTAGAGAAGGTAAAAAAAAGTAAATAACTATTGTATAATTGTTACGTGGCCCATTTTTCTTTTAGGTTTTATATCGTTTTTTAAGTAGTCAAAGAAAAACTGATTTTTTTTATTTTTCTTTTTACGATATTTTCTAATATCATTACCAATTAAATTTATCATTCTCGCTTTATAGATTCTTTTGGTTTTTATCTTATCTAATTTGCAAACTGCTCTAATATGATTTTCAAACTGGCTTACATTATGTGAATTTATAGTTAAGTGACCAGAATTATGAACCCTAGGGGCTATTTCGTTTACATATAGGTTATTTTTTTTGTCTATAAAAAATTCTACACACAATGTACCTATATAATTTAATTTTTCAGAAATGATTTTTGCATATTTTAATGCTTGATTTTTAATTTTTTTATTAATATTAGATGGAATTTTAGAATATTTTAAAATTTGATCTTTGTGTGTGTTTTCGATTGGCTCATAAATTTCATATTTTTTTGAGCTAAATCTAGTAATTATTACTGATACTTCTTTTTTTATATTTATTTTTTTTTCTAAAATATATTCTTTTTTAAAATCAATTTCTAATTTTTTAATTTTATTTAAAGAGTTAATTACAATCTGCCCTTTACCATCATACCCAAGAGTGCAAGTTTTTAATATACCAGGTAATAAATCAAGATTATTTAATATGTCTTTTTTAGATTTAATATATTTAAACTTTGTAGTCTTAATTTTAAGGTCATTAACAAAGTTTTTTTCCAAATATCTATTTTGAATTATTTTATTTATTGATGGCTTTGGTAATACTTTAACTTTTTTGTTCATTAAATGAAGTACATTAAATGGTATGTTTTCAAATTCAAAAGTAATTATGTCAACTTTCTTTAAAAATTTATTTATAATTTTTTTATTAGTATATTTTCCATGAATAAATTCGTCTGCAAAATTTTTTGCAGGCGCTTTATGATCATCAGATATTACAATAGTTTTTATATTAAGTTTTTTTGCAGATTGGGCCAACATACTTCCTAGTTGTCCACCACCTATAATTCCCAGTGTTTTTTTGAACATTTATCTTGGTTTTTTTTTAACTTTTTTTGATTGATTTTTTCTTAATGAAATTAGATTTTTTCTTATTTTTAAATTTGAAATTGAAATAATTGATGAAGCTAATAAGGCTGAATTTATTGCTCCATCTATACCTATAGCGACAGTTCCAACTGGAATTCCTTTTGGCATTTGAACAATTGATAAAAGACTATCTAAACCTTTAAGTTTTTTACTTTCAATAGGCACACCGATAACCGGGACCCAAGTCATTGCAGCAATCATCCCTGGTAAATGAGCAGAACCACCAGCACCAGCTATAATTACTGAAAAGTTATTGTTTTCTGCATTTTTTGCAAATTCATATAATCTATCTGGTGTTCTGTGAGCTGAAACTATCTTTGTTTGATATTTTATTTTTAGAGTTTTAAGCGTTTTTTCGCAAAATTTCATAATTGGGTAATCAGATTTGCTCCCCATTACAATTGCCACTTTGTTATCAGTTCTTTTTTTAACCATATACATACTTTAATATCAAAAAAACCTTTACTAATATATATTTAATATATGAATTATAAAATTGATAATCTACAATATTGCAATTGGTCAAGAAAAGTCTTTAAAATTAACAGAGAAGCTGGTCTGGATGCTGTTCATGTGACAATTGTTTATCATGAAGATTTCGATGAACTAAAAGAAGTTGTTAATAAATGGAATTTACTTTTTGAGGAAAATAAAGATCTAATTTTTTTAGGAAGAAATTATAAAGATATTGAAAAAGCGAAAAAAGAGAATAAAACAGCTATTTTTTTTGGTTTTCAAAATTGTTCTCCAGTTGAGGATGATATAGGCTTGATTGAAAAAGTTCACAAACTAGGATGTTTATTTATGCAACTCACTTATAATAACCAATCATTATTAGCAACTGGATGCTATGAAAAAAATGACAGTGGAGTTACCAATTTTGGAAGAGAAGCGATTAAGGAGATGAATAGGGTGGGCATTGTAATTGACATGTCTCACTCTGCAGAAAAAAGCACAATTGATGCAATTGAAATAAGTGAAAAACCAATTGCTATAACACATGCGAATCCTTCCTTTTGGCATGATGTAAAAAGAAATAAATCTAATGAGTTATTAAAAATTTTATCCGAAAGTAAAGGAATGATAGGTCTTTCATTATATCCACATCATTTAAAAAATGGTACAAATTGTACTTTAAACAGTTTTTGCGAAATGGTTGCTAAGACTGCTGACCTAATAGATGTAAAAAATATAGGTATTGGTTCAGATCTGTGCTTGTATCAACCTGATAAAGTTGTTGAATGGATGAGAAATGGTACTTGGTCTAAAAGCAAAAATTATGGAGAAGGATCTAAAAACA
>MDTB01087680.1_pt1 | contig 17723 bp, 19 predicted proteins | sample 811161 | NCBI WGS metagenome assembly MDTB01 (sample SAMN05326650, study PRJNA326480) | marine metagenome | isolation source: seawater | place: Mediterranean Sea | collected 2009
GCAAAAAAGTCTTCGGCTGATCAGCGGGAGGCGCGAACAGATTGGTTGCAGCGGTCCCTGATTTTAGACGATGAGTTTCGAGAGTTTCAGCAACGAGTCGTATTTTCTTGGGACAGTTTAGAGGATGATGAAAAGGTACGAGCGACTATGCTTGGGGTTCAAATGATTACGCCGATGTTAAACGAGCTGGTCGCATATTTTAGTAATCAACTGTCTGAAGACGAGTTTCGTATTTTAAACCGAAGTATTGAATTAGTAGCCAAACGTCCCCATTGCCGAAGAGCTTTCAATTTTTTACAACCCGGCTACTCCGATAAGGTTCGAAATTATTGGTTAAAAGCAGTCGATAGTGATCGACAAGAGTTTAGCATTCGGGAAGTGGCATTAGCGTAAAAACGCTAACGCCCTCGCTTATACGTTAAAAACTCAGCCGCCTCCTGAGGCTCGGCAAAGACTGAAATAAAGCCCGTGGCACTTACGGGGTCTGGGTCGAACACCGCTGTGATGGTGTGGCCCAAGTGCTGAGCCTCGAAGCCCTTCACTTCCTCGTACTCGCCGTGACCCTTAAAGCCCTTGGCTCGACACATGTGAACCACCCTTCCCTGCATCTCGGTGGTCATCATTCCCCAAGTATGCCGATGGCCTGCTATATATATGTCTGCACTCAGGCCTGATTTATTGTAGCGGGCCTCCTTGACCTGACCATGCAGCGGGTGCCACTGAGAGCCGCCGGGATGATCGTGACGCACGTCTAGGACCGCCCGCTTACCGTTTGGCCAAAGCAGCTCCACCATGGCCTGCCAGTTTTCGTAAATGTTACCTACGCCTCGAATGTACTCCAGAGGGTCTCCAGAGCCGGACCAAGCGTCGTGGTTGCCCTTTATGATCAGCAGCGGATCGATGCTGGTAATGAACCAGTCGGCAAGTTGCCATGCCTGCTTGGTGGTCGCATTCGACTTGGCATATTCGGCCTGCAGACGACCGATCCAATTGTCCGTGTGATCGCCCAGGCTTACGCCCCGCATGCCGTCGGTCCTTTGACATATGGCCACGCAGCGCCTCAGCTCCGGCCAGTCGCATTGCGGACTATCGACATGCGGGTCGCCAAAAAACATCAGCCCCACCGGCTTGTTGCAGGAATGGCCACCCCCGACCCTAATATCGAACCTCCATTCCAGGTAATGGCAATAATGGAAGTTGAATCAATCGAGCGGTTTAAAGAAGTTATGGAGGCTTCAGGGAATGCAATTGATTCAGACATACCTAACTACACTGATGTGGAGCCTGTAATTCAAATAAGTAACAGCTTTTGGAAGTAACCGGATCAAGCTTAGCCAAGATCGTCCTTAGTCAACTCGACCTTGTGGCCCAATGCGTGGCGGATTTTCCAGCTTGGGTCCCTCGACTTAGGCCTAACTGCCTCGGAGTGTTTCGTCGACTTCGGCAATGTATTTCCCCTCGGTTCCAGCGCCCAGCGGAGTGTTGTAGTAGCATTTCCAATCGCGGGCCTGGCCTTCAAGGTCACCCCCATCAGGCAGAGCCTCAGGCGCTCGGTAATAGCAAAGCCTTTGCCTAGCGCCTGGCGTGTGCGCCTCACGGATGCTAAATCCAAGGACATGTCTGCAATATTATTCGGCCTGATAGCCCTCGGTTACGTTTGGTTAGCTGTTCAAGCTAACAATAAATTTGAGCTTCATTTGCGAAGGGCGAGGCTCAGTAAAAGTGTTATTGACCGTCCTAGTTGGTTATTTAAAGACGCGGTGTTCGTTGTGATGGTTGGCCCGCCACTTTTATGTTTTGCCGTATTCGCATTTACTTACTGACCATAACTGGGGTCACCCATCACGCCCGTCGCATGCATCAGCAAAGAAGCGGGGCCATTTTGTTAAGCTCATCACCCTAAGCCAGAAGCACTTGCCTACTGCCTTAGCCATCAGCAGCATGATGTAAACCGTAGGGAACATGTGATTAAACTCAGCGCGTCCCGCACGGTTGGTTCCCGTAGTCACCCAGCGAATGTCGTCGAAAAACTTATTGATCATCGTAAGTGCAACCTCATGATTAATTGAGCCATGCGGAAACCACATGTCTGCATTCGCTGAATAACGTGGTCCAAATTACAGCTCCAACCATATTCTCTTGTAGGCAATTGGAGACTTCAAATGAACGCAAAGACCACTTTAGATCGCCCCTTTTATGTAGCAGAAATGCTCGCGTCCGCAGACCAAATGATGGCTGATGTTGAGGTGTTAGACACGCCTGAGAAAACAAACGCGCTTCTCGGATATCTCTCACAACTCACTCATTACAGCTATGACGCCTGGATCGCCCGTAGTGGCGTAGCAGGCTCGGTGGAGTAGGCACCATGAATGCAATCACACGCAACGAAGCACCATTCTACGTAGACGACCTACTTGCAAAGATTTGTGTCAACAGTTCACCCGTTAACCAACCAATGGCGTCTAATACGTACATGCCGCAGGAAACAGAGGAACCCTTGAGTTGGTTTATGAAATTGACCGAGGCCAGCTATGCAGGATGGCGAAGAAACGGCTCGCAATCCTACGGCCTTTAGACACAGCAGTTTGGTCCGATAACATCGAACCCCGTTAGAGGGCCAAAAGGCTCCGTCAGCGCCTGAGTCGCGACGGCTGGCGGAGCCAGTTATGAGGCTTGCAGTATTTTCTACAGATAGTGCTCAAGCCGGTGCGACCTCGTCTCTCACCCAGGAGTGGGAGACTAGCCCCGTCAGTTTGCCATCAGGCTGGCGGGGCTATTTATTTGACGCGAAAGCCCGAGCATCATAACTTTTGATAGCACGCAATTAGGGTGACCAAGATGATGCACACCCGAAAGGACCAAATTATGCGAGCAATAATAGTCGGTGCGGGAATGGGAGGGTTGTTTACGGCCTTAGCGTTGCGACAGTCCAATGCATTCTCCTCCATTGAGGTCTTCGAACAGACCAAAGAGCCGGCCACGGCAGGAGCGGGGCTGAATATTCCACCAAACGGGGCTCGGCTATGCCGTTGGTTAGGCATCGATCTCGATGGCGGTGATCCTAAAGGCCCCCATGGGGCCATCGACGGCGGCAGGGCGGCAATACTGGACTCGTCACGGCAGTTCAATGAGGACGGAAGTACATCTGAGAGGCTGTTCGATCATGAGACCTCTTTAGGCGATGGCGCCGGATTTCATCACATGCACCGACTGGATCTGTTGATGTGCCTCCACAAACGGGTGGCCATGTTCGGCCCCGATAGCGGAAAGCCTTGCCCAATTACTGTCCATATGGATAACAGGCTGACTGAATTTCAACAGACTGCAGAAGACGTAACAGCGACCTTCTCCAGCGGCTTGGTCGCGACAGGCGATGTGCTTATCGGGTCGGATGGTATCAACTCCGCCACACTAGAGTTGGCTTGGCCGGACCAGCGCCCCAGGCGCTGGACCGGGGTGATTTGTTTTCGCGGCCTCATTGCCCGGGATGACGTTGCCGTGCTCCGAAAGGCCGATGGCCGCCCTCTGGACAACAATCCCATAGACTCCTTCAGTATGGACCGTCATAAAACCGAACGGAGTGCGGTGACCTCCTACTGGGTCCGCAGCGGCGAACTGCTGAACGTTTGGATCGCTCACTATGAGCCCGACTCAAAAGAGTTTAAGCAAGAAGAAGGGGACTGGTTTCCGGTCAGTCAACAGGAAGTAGCTGATCAGGTCCGTGAAGCCTTTGCCGAAAGCCCTAATCGGGATGACTTGATCGCGTTGGCGGGTGCCATCGATCGTCCAACCAAATGGGGCCTTTATGATCGGGATGCGCTTGACACTTGGGTGCAGGGTCGCGTCTGCCTTTTAGGCGATGCAGCACATCCGATGCTACCTACTTTTGGTCAGGGTGCGGCGCAATCCTTCGAGGACGGCGCTGCACTTTCCAGCGCATTCGAACGACACGGTGAGGACGTAGGTTCGGCTTTACTACATTACGAACGTGTCCGGCACTACCGCGCCACCCGTTTTCAATTGAGCTCCAAATTCGCCTTCGATCATTTGCGGGCCAGAGATACCTTAGAGCAGAAAGCGCTGCTCGAAGGGCTCAACGAGCGGGTGAGTCCCGCCTTTGCCCATGACAAACGGGGTGGAGAGAGTGATGACTGGATCTACGCCTATAACGCTAGGGAAATCGGCACCGAGTTGCCGTCCAAGAAATGGGGGCCTTGGGACTACCGAGAAACCAATAAGGAGGAATTCACGGCGGCCAGGCAAAGGCTTTGGAAGCCGGCGAGCCCAGCCGACGGAACACGCAGCGTTACCGCTGAAGAAGTCGCGCAGCACAACACCAAAGAGGACTGTTGGGTCATCATTTTAGGGAAAGTTTACAACATTACAGAGTGGGCGCCCCATCACCCTGGTGGCGCTGGTGTAGCCCGTATGTACGCCGGCAAGGATGCGACAGCAGAATTTGGTGATTACCACAGTAAAGCGGCTGTCGCCCATATGGCCCATTTCTGCATAGGAGACCTTCAGCCACCCGCCCGAAAACAGACGCGCTGAGTAACAGCCTTTCAAATTATTAAGGGAGGGAAGGCTATAGCGGACAAGCCAAACATTTTATTGATTACATCGGATCAACACCGATGGGATTGTTACGGGTTTGAAGGCAGGAATATCAAAACGCCGCATCTGGACAGTCTGGCGGCGAACGGTACCCGGTTTTCAAACGCGATAACACCGAACCTGGTCTGCCAGCCGGCCCGTGCATCCATTTTGACCGGCATGCTGCCGCTCACTCATGGCGTTTATGACAATCATGTCAGTCTGGATCCGGCTGTGGGAGAGGCTGGCTGGGCACGGGGCCTCGCCAATGCCGGGTATAACAGCGCGTTCATTGGCAAACCTCATTTTGGTGTGAACCCAAACAACACACCCTACGGTGCACCGGAGTCGCGGTCTGACTCGGCTGCGTTTCCCGATGACTGGGCGGGCCCCTACATGGGATTTGATCTAGCGAAGATTATGATCCTCGGTCATTGGCATGATCTGCTGCCGTGCGAGGAGCCGCCCCGCGGCCAGACCTTTGAACGTTGGTTCTGGGGACACGGGAAACCCGGAGAGGCGTGGCGGCTCTGGGCGGAAGATGCCGGACCGACGCCAGAAGCCGCGCAGACCTGGTTCTCCAAATTGCCAGCGGAATGGCACTCCACCACATGGGTGACGGAATGCACGTTGGATTTTCTGGGTCAGCACGCGGATGAGGCTGAGCCGTTTTGCGCCTGGGTCTCCTACCCAGATCCGCACCACCCTTTTGATTGCCCCGAGCCGTGGAGTCGGCTGCACCATGAGGATGACGTGGACATCTCTCGGACCCATGAACGGGATTTGGACAAACGCCCCTGGTGGCACCGGGCCGCCCTGGAAAACACCCCCCAGGCCAAGCACGAGTATGAGCGGATCCTCCGCCAGAAATATTCCCGCATTGCACCGCAGACCGACCGCCAACTGGCCCAGATGACGGCCAACTATTATGGCCAGATCGCTTTTATCGACCATGGTGTCGGGCAAATTCTTCAAAAGCTGGAAGAGACCGGTCTCGCCGATAACACCTACGTTGTTTTCACGAGCGACCATGGGGACTTCATGGGTGATCACGGCTTGTATCTGAAGGGGCCAACACCATATGACGGTGCCCTCAAGTTGGGCATGATCGTAAAGGGGCCGGGTGTGCCAGCTGACCGGGTGGTGGCGGAGCCTGTCTCCAGTGTTGATTTCGCAGCAACATTCTATGATTGGGCAGGCCAGGAAACACCTGACAATATTCAGAGTGAGTCTCTCGCTGGAATGCTGGCCGGCCATGAAGAAGCGCGCCATGTGGCCTATAGCGAATGGCACCAGCAGTCGAGCCGGACGGGCGTGGAACTCAACCTCCGCACGGTGCGCACGAAGACGGCCAAATTGACCCTGGAGCTCATCTCAGGGGAGGGGGAGCTCTATAATCTGTTAGATGACCCGGATGAGATGGTGAACCGGTTCAATGATCCCGGCGCGGCGGCACTAAAAAAGGAACTCACCGACATGATCCGCGCCCGCCCGGGTTCGATCATGGAGGAGATGCCGGAACACGAGGCCTAGGCCGTCGAATGACGGCGTTCCTCTCTCGACTTCTGCAGTCCTCTACGCTCCATTGAATACCAAATTGTCGTTGACTTTCCGGCGCATCATTTTGGTAAATAGGACTTCGTGCCACTCCCCATTGTCGAGGTACACGTCTGATCTGAATGCTGCCACCGTCCAGGCGCAGACATTGTGTTTAACGTCCCGCGTGACGCTGGGTTGGACATACATGGGCAGTTCAAAAATGACTTTCTCCGCCAGGAAGCGTTTGGTGATTTTTGTGATTAATTTTCCCCGGATAATCTCTGCAAAAAGCGGCTCAATCTCATTTTGCTCGCAGGCATACGCCGTAAACAGATCGCCCTCCGACGTACTAATGCCGGCGTTGTGGACGGCGCAAAGTCGCTGCCGTGGGACCTGCTTTGGAAAAAGGTCGGGTATGGTTGTCGCCACCTTGGTCATGTCAATATACTCGTCGGCGGGCTCCAGGACATCTGACTGGTAACCAGGCGGCAGCGCCCAATCGATTATAATGGTGATGCCGATGCCAGTGCCAGTGCCAGTGCTTCTCGGTTTGACTGACCGAGTGGGGAGGGGGATATCTGTAACGGTCGTCTCCTGAGACTTGGCTTAACCTCTAGAGATCATTGCTCAACAAATTTGGTTTTGTGGACAACTAAACTGAAAGAGCAGTAGGCTTCGAACAGTAACCAGGGAAGGCTCTGTGAACGAAATTAAGAAACAACAGGGATCTGATGAAGATTTCAATATTCAGGAGCGCCTGGCGTTTCGGATCACGACACTGTCGACAATCATTTCAAATGGGGCGGGGCGGACGTATCTTGATAAGTGCGGTGTAACCAAGACCGAGTGGCGCGTGATGTTGATGTCCATCGGCCCATGCAGTGCGCGACGTATTTGTGATGTTACAAAAATGGACAAGGGCAATGTCAGCCGGGCCGTGAAACGCTTGTTGGCCGATGGTCGGCTTGGGGAAAAGCCTGATCCCAATGATGGGCGGTCCGCCATTCTCCGCATCACCCCGAAGGGGCGATTGATCTACAAAAAGGTTAAAGCGTTCTCCGATATACGAGAAGCCGCTCTTTCCAAGGCGTTTGCGGCGGAGGAGCGTCGGGTTTATTGTGCGCTCTCTGGCAAACTTCAGGCGGTCGGCGAAAAACTGCTTTTAGACCTGGACCGGGAGGACGGGGAACCCTGATGGCTGACCCCAACTCCGATATCGTCAACCCGGATCATGTGGCCGATGTGTGGCCGGCGGCCGCACCGGCTGAAGATCCGGTGCTCTATGGCCAAGCAAAGCTCTCGCCGGAAGGGGCGTTCGAGGTTCGCAGTTATCAGACCTTCACCCTCACGTACACGGTCGGCCGCTTCGGTCTCGATGACAATGGCAGTATCCGTGTGGTGTTCCGGTTTTTTGGTGATTGGGGCGGGCTCCAGACATCCGAACCAACAGCACCCAACTATGTGACCGCGACGGCCAGCCTCGGAACACAGCCTCGGCTGGAGTATAATGGCCTCGGCCATAGCCGGCCTTGGATCAAATCTCTAACTGCGCGCGTTTCTGGCGGCTACCTCTCCGAAGGCGATACCATCACAATTACGTTCGGGGACACCTCCGGCGGCTCACCCGGCTTCAAGATGCAGACCATGGTGGAGAGCGCCTTTCAATTTAAAGTGTTGGCGGATCCCTGTGCCGTGATGCACTGGGTTCCCATCCTGGACCAACCTGCTGTCGCAATCGTGCCCGGACCACCCCGGCATTGGAAGGCCGTCATGTCCACGCTCCGGCGACCAGGGGAGCCCTTCCAACTAGGCGTGAAGATGGAAGACGACTGGGGCAACCCGTCGGATCGGGTTGAGGCGATATTACGGTTGGAGTCGAGCCTGCCTGTCAACGGCTTGCCGAATACCGTCGACTTTGTCGCCGGCGAGAAAGCCCTCCAAATTGAAAACCTTACCGTGACAGAGGAAGGGGTGCTCACCATTACCGTACTGGAGGATGCAACGGGAAAGCGCCTCTGCGAGGCCGGCCCGTTGATTGTTCAGGATAGTGCCCATGGCGGATACTGGGGGGACCTTCACGGTCAGAGCGGGGAGTCCATCGGCATTACGAATGCGCGGGAATATTTTGATTTTGCCCGCAACATAGCGTTTCTGGATGTGATCAGCCACCAGGCGAATGACTTCCAGGTGAACAATGCTTTTTGGGCGCATCTCAATGACCTGACGGCACGGCATAATCAGGAGGGGCGCTTTATAACCTTTCCGGGGTACGAATGGTCGGGGAACACGTCTGTCGGGGGCGATCGAAATGTTTATTTCCGGGAGGAGGGGCGGCAAATTCGGCGGTCCTCTCATGCGCTGTTGCCGGATCAGTCTGACATTCACACAGACGCCAATGACGCGCGGCAATTGTTCGCGGCGCTGAAAGACGAAGACTGCTGTATCTATGCCCATGTTGGTGGACGCTTTGCGGACGTGAATTTCGCTCATGATCCCAAACTAGAGACGGCAATGGAAATCCACTCTGCCTGGGGGACGTTCGAATGGCTTCTCACGGACGGGTTCGCGCTCGGCCATCGGTGCGGTGTGGTGTGCAATAGTGACGGCCACAAAGGCCGGCCCGGCGCGAGTTATCCCGGCGCGTCCATGTTCGGCGCCTATGGTGGGCTCACCTGTTTTTTTGCCGAGGAACTCAGCCGGGACGGCATTTTCGCGTGTCTGCGCCGGCGTCACCATTACGGCACCACGGGCAATCGCCTTCACCTCACGGTTCATGCCGACTTTGACTCACCCGCAAAGCTGTATGACCAGGATCCCCAGGCGTTCGATGCTGTGTCGGTCTCAGAGGTCCACACGGTCATGATGGGGGATATTGTGCAGACGGATGATGCTCAAACGACGCTCCGTGTCACGGTCAATTCTCCAACGCCGATTGAAAGGGTGGAGATCAGGCATGGCCTCGACACCATCGCGACATTTAGGGGGTATGATGTGAGTGCCCTGGGTGATCGAATTCGGGTGAATTGGTCCGGTGCGGAATATAGGGGTCGTGGCCGGAATGTAAACTGGAACGGAAGGGCTGTGTTTGAAGGCGCCAAGATTGAGCGTCTGAGCAAGATTAACGCCTGGAACCACGAGCGGTTGTTAGAGGTGCAGGGAGACAACACGGTTGCTTTTGAGGCGATCACCACCGGCAACTTTGGAGGTTTCGATGCATGGCTGTCCGGCAGGGCAGACGGCAATCTCAACTTGGAAACGGACCAGGGGGCGCTGCGTATACCGCTGCTAGATATTGGGCGGGAAGACATCGTCGAGGACTGCGGCGGCCTTAAAAAAGAGTTGAAGGTGTTCCGGCTTCCCAACGAAATTAAAGAGCGGGAGATGAAGATCGAACTGCCGATAGATCTGCGCCCCTCTGGCGATAATCCCCTTTGGGTCTGCGTTACCACGGAAGACGGATTCCAAGCCTGGAGCAGTCCTATTTTTGTGGTTGAGTGAGACGCGAGATGGGACCGAAATACTGGCCTCAAACCCATTGCGTTGAAGATAGAATAGCCTAACGTGGTAGGGACAACTAATTTTTATAAACGCATATGGGGGTAAAGATGACTTTTAAGAACTTTGTAAGCGGTTTGGCGGCAACCGCGTTGGCGGGGCTGGTTGCCCTTCCCAATACGGCAAGCGCCGAATGGAAGCCGGCTGGTCCGGTCACCATCTTGATCGGTTTCGCAGCAGGTGGCGGAACGGATACACAAGCCCGGCTCATCGCGACCGAAATCGAAAAGCGCAAAGGCTGGAAATTAATTCCTCAAAACATGACCGGCAAAGCCGGTGGAGTTATGGCCCGTAAGCTCAAGACTTTGCCGGCGGATGGTCTTACCATCGGTATGGCCGTTACCGATACCTTTGGGTATGCCATGCTGGCGTCTAAGAATCCTGGTTATAACGCAGATGATTTGACTTATATCACGACGACCACGAGCTCCCAAATGGGCATCATCGCCAAGACGGATAAAGGCTGGAAAACATTTAGGGATGTCATCGCCGAAGCGAAAAAGGGTAAAATATTTAGATTTGCCGGGATGAGCCCTAAGCATGCTGACATCAACTTCCTGATCGAGCAAAAATATGGCATTCGGTTTAATACGGTCATTCTACGCGGTGGCCGTAAAGTCATGAATGCTGTGACCGCCGGTGATGTGGAACTCGGTTATGGCGCCGGCATTCAGGCCAAGGCTGTTAAGGCCGGCCAGATGGTCAATCTGGCATCCGGTCTCGGCGAGCGCCTGAAAATTTCCCCGAATGCCCCCACATTGATTGAACTCGGTATTCCCCACGACATTGCCGCTAAGTTCTTGTTCGTTGGTCCAGCAAATATGCCGGCTAATATCCGAAAAGCACTGGCGGATGCCATTGGTGACGTGATCAGTGACAAGAACACCAAGGCGTCAAAATTTGTTACGGCACGGTATAGCGGACCGGTGGTGATTTCTGGAAAAAATTTGGATGACATGATGAGAGCCAGTCGGGATGAAGCCAAAATGCTCATGAAAGTGATGAAATGATCGGATAAAGGGGCTGGGTAAAACCAGCCCTCTATTTTTGATTTCATGCAGTCTCAACGGTGGACATTTGGCCTCGCGCTCCTTTTCCTGACCGTGAGCGCAGTAACGCTGTTTGCCTGGATCCCCAATGACGTTGAGTCTGGCGTCATTGTAACCTTCCGCCGCCGGACCGCCATCGGTGATGCGATGGCGCCCACTCTGACAGCGTATGCCATCCTCATTGTTTCGTGCATCCTTGCCCTTACATCGTTCCGAAAAGGGATGACGAGCGGCGGTCCACCCGAGGGCGGCCCGGACTCATACTGCTACCGGTTTATCCTTCGACTTGCTGTTCCCTTGGTATTGGGGGTGGTTCTCATGAAATACACTGGGCCAATTGCTGTCGACTTGGTGAATGTTGTCGGTGGAGATCTTGGAACCTACCGCCTCCTCAAGGCAGCTTTCCCATACAAATATCTCGGCTTCTTGGTCGGCGGTTTTGTCATGGTCTTTGGATTTATAAGGGTGGTTGAGAACCGATTTAGCCCGAGCGCCGCATTGCTCTCCGTCCTCGCCGTTCTGGTATTGATCCTCCTATATGACGTGCCCTTCGATAATATTTTGCTGCCGCCCAACGGGGATTTCTGATGGACATGCTGGATCATATTTGGCTGGGCGTCCTCGCCGTTTTTGTGGCCGACCCGGTTTTCAGCCTTGGTCCTATCCCGGTCTCTATTACGGTTCTAATGGTGTTTCTGGGTTTTGTCCTCGGCGTGATCGTTGGGGCAACTCCCGGTCTTGGCGGTCCCAGCGTCATGGCAATTTCTCTGCCGATCCTCATTTCCATATTCGGATTTGAAGCCAGTGCCCTCTTGCCGGTTCTGGGTTTCCTCGTCGGCATCATGAAGGGGTCGACCATCGGCGGTGCGGTGCCGGCAATTTTATTTAACACGCCTGGTACACCGGACTCCTTGATGACGACCTTCGATGGTTATCCTATGACCAAGAACGGGAAGGCGGGCAAAGCGCTCAGGGTCGCGCATTTTTCATCTGTCTCCGGTGATACGTTCTCCGATATCATCCTATTTACTGCAGCGCCAACCTTGGCGATTGTGGTCGAGCAGTTTCTCGATTTTCCAGAGAAGGCAGCATTGATTATATTGTCACTTGCCTTCATCTCCTCTGTTGTTGGCAGCAATGTCTGGAAGGGGCTCCTGGCGGCTTTACTCGGCATGTTTTTCGCCTTTATCGGAACAGGAGAGGACGGCTACCCCCGCATGTCTCTGGGTACTGATGGTTTGGCAAATGGATTACCGTTGGTGAGTGTAATTTTAGGTGTATTGATTCTGGGCGCCATATTCGAGGGCATGGAAACTATGTGGCGGGATATCCGGGAAAAGGAGACGGTCACCGAGGTCACGATGGTAGGAGACAATAAACTGCGACTAGCAGACGTTCGCAAAATTCTCCCTTTCATTGGCACTTCCGCCTGCGTCGGCACGGTGATTGGCGCGTTGCCGGGAATTGGGTCTACCTTGGCCGCAACGCTCGGTTACGCTTGCGGAAAACGACTTCACAAAGGGAAAATACCGTTTGGCGAAGGAACGCCAGAGGGGGTTGCTGCCACGGAGGCCGCTAATAGTTCCGTTGCTGGTGCCAATCTTATCCCGGTTCTCTCCCTTGGTATTCCCGGTAATGTCTCTGCCGTCTTTATCATTCTCGCGATGGAGTCCATCGGTGGCTTTAATCCCGGCCCGGCGGTGTTTCATTTGATTCCGGGCCAGGTGAATCCGGAGATGGTAATCGCATTCGGGTTGTTTACAGCGATGCTATTGGCCAATGCACTTAACTGGACGCTCGGCGGTATCTTTATGCGCTCCATGGGCATTATGATCCGCGTACCGAAGCAACGGTTGATGGCCGTTATTCTTTTGCTGACCTTGACGTCCATCTACGCCCAGCAGACCAGTATGTTTGCGGTGTATATCACGCTGGTTTTTGGTTTGGTAGGGTATCTGATGCGCAAACTGGATCTGTCGGTTCTGCCGTTTGTGATTGCCTTTATCTTGGCGAACAATTTGGAAGAAATCATGCGCCAAGCCTTTTCAGTGACGGGTGCCAATCCGTGGTTTCTATTTTCGAGCCCGGTCTCTATTGGTTTTATGGTCCTGACGCTGGTCGTTGTGTTGTTTTTTTCGAGGCCGAAGACGGACAGGCGTCAGACTGTATTCTCAGAAAGTGGAGTGTCCCAAAAATGAAGCCGACCAACCTCCTCTATATCATGGCGGACGAGCACAATCCGCAGATGCTTGGTTGTTATGGGCATGGTCAGGTGCAAACGCCAAACCTGGATCGGCTGGCGGAAAAGGGGGTACGGTTTACCTCTGCCTATACCAATTCCCCAATTTGCATTCCGGCGCGGGCGGCCTTCGCGACGGGGCGGTATGCCCACGAGACCCGGCATTGGGACAATGCCATGCCCTATGACGGCGAGATCAAAGGCTGGGGGCATCGATTGCAGGAGGAGGGCATCCGTGTGGAGTCTATTGGCAAACTCCATTACCGGGGTAAAGAAGAGAACACGGGTTTTGCCAAACAACACCATCCCATGCACGTGATGGGAGGCATTGGCCAGGTATGGGGGTCCGTCCGAGACCCGATGCCGGAGGCGCGGCCCGCGAAGATGCTCAACGAGATCGGTCCCGGTGAGTCTCACTACAATCGCTATGACCGGCTTATTGCCGACACGGGGAAGCAATGGCTGAAGGACCGCGCGTCGAGCCCGGATGATAAACCCTGGGTCCTATACCTTGGTTTTGTGGCCCCCCATTTTCCGCTGGTGGTGCCGCAACCATACTACGACCTCTATCCGCTGGAGGGATTGCCGGGCCGGAAACTTGATCCGGAAGCAGGTTATCAACGGCATCCCTGGCTTCAGCGCCAGGATGATTTTTCTCAAATCGACCGGTATCTGTCACCGCAACAGCGTCGCATGGCGGTCGCGGCCTATTTCGGGCTCTGCACCTATGTGGATGCGCTGATCGGCGAGGTCGTTGATACCCTCAACGACTTAGGACTCGCCGATACCACGCGCATTGCCTATACGAGCGATCATGGCGATAATGTGGGGGCCCGCGGAATGTGGGGTAAATCGAATTTGTACCAAGAATCTGCTGGCATTCCCTTGATTCTTAGCGGCCCGGATGTGCCGGCGGGCCATGTGTGTGAAACACCGGTCTCTTTATTGGACACCTACCAGACGGTTCTTCAGGCGGCCGGTCTCAAGCCCACGGACGAAGAAGAGACTTTGAGCGGCTGTTCCTGGTTTGAAACGGCGGGGTCCGGTTATGATCCAGACCGCTTTGTGTTCTCGGAATATCATGCGGCGCAATCACCGACGGGCGCTTTCATGATCCGACGGGGCGACTTTAAGCTTAATTATTATGTGGACTATCAACCGGAGTTCTTTGATCTCAAAAAAGATCCGGAAGAAACTCAGAATGTTGCCGATGACCCAGCATATGGGGCCCGTGTGCAGGAATTCACGGCGGCTCTGCGCGACATCTGCGATCCAGAGGAAACAGACCGTCGCGCCAAGGACGATCAAAATGATTTGATCGAGCGCTTTGGGGGCCGCGAAGCCGCTCTCAATACTGGGACCCCGGGGGCAACCCCCGTACCGGGGCAGGGGCATGAATAGCTTTATTACCTGTTCTGATCCGCGGGCGTACAAACGCCACGTCAGAAGATGTAAATGCGGTTGTCTCCATATCTTGCAATGCGGAAGAGCGTAGCGAAGTTTGTGCGCCGGGCAAGGCCGCTCGGAGAACCACCGGTACTCGAAAACCCGATCCGTTCGCGCTATCACATAGGTTCGAAAACAGGCGGAGTGAGAGACGTGAGAAATTGGGTGCGGTTTGAGAAGGATGGTGTGGCGGGCTTTGGCACGCTCGACGGAGATGACATCGCAGTGCATGACGGTGATATGTTCGCCAGCGCGACGGCGTCCGGAGAGACGGTTTCTTTGAATGCGGTGGCGCTGCTGACACCCTGCGTACAGAGCAAATTCATTGCGTTGTGGAACAATTCGCGGACGGCCGCGGAAAAGCGGGGCTGGAGCAGCCGGATTATCCCCTGTTCTTCCTCAAACCCTCGACGACATATCTCGCGCCCGGCGGTGTTATCCGCAAGCCGGCCGCATATGACGGCCGCGTGATCTACGAAGCCGAATTGGGCATCGTCATCGGCAAGCCTGTGAGCAACGTGGATGAAGCCGCCGCCGCCGCCGCAATCTTCGGCTACACCTGCGTCAACGACGTGACGGCGATGCAATTACTCAACGCAGACCCTAGTTTTCCCCAATGGGCGCGCGCGAAAGGCTTCGACACATTCGGTGCGTTCGGACCGGTAATCGTGACCGATACGGACGTCTCCGGCAGCGCGATCCGGGCCGAGCTCAACGGCCGTGAACGGCAGAATTATCCCGTGTCTGATCTGTTCATGCAGCCCGCGGAGATTGTCGCCATGCTGTCCCAGTCCATGACCCTGGAGCCCGGAGACCTGATTGCTTGCGGCACCGGACCGGGCGCGTTGCCCATGAAGCCGGGGGCGATCATCGACGTCATTATCGACGGTATCGGTACCCTCTCGAACACCTATGAGGATTGACCGGTGACGGTACGTTTTCCGCCGTTCGACCTCGACAATCTCCCCGCCGACGCGCGGGTCGTGTACGACCGGATCATGACCGAACGCGGCTATGTTCCGGGTTCCTACTAATTTTGGTTGGCCTCGCCCGGGTTTGCCGACAGGATCGAGCCGGTTGAGGAGTTTTTGCGTCACGGGGTATCTCTGGAAGAGCGGCTGGTTGAGGTCGCCGTCCTCGTCGTCGCCAAACACTGGCGCGCGCAATATGTCTGGACGTCCCACGGACCGGCGGCGGAGAAGGCCGGTGTGGCGCCCACCATCGTCGAGGCCATCCGCGCGGGCGACGCCACCGAGTTTGAGCAGGCTGACGAGGCGGTCTGTTATCGGTTTTGCGCCAGTATGATGGCTGGACAGGGCGTGGATGATTCACTTTGGGTCGAAGCCTAGGACACGTTCGGTGAGACCGGCGTCACCGAGTTGAAAGTCGCCCGGTCGTTCCTTTGTCAGTTGAGTGGTGCTGATTTGCGGAACCGCCGGCTCCCGTAAAAACCGGCCACCATAGCCACAAGAAATATAACGGACTCTGGCCGGCCAAAAGCTAGGGAGGCGATTGCGGGTCCGGGGCAATAGCCGACGAGCCCCCAGCCAATCCCAAAAATGCCCGCACCTGTCAGAAGCTGACGGTCGATATCGGTCAGGGAGGGCATATGGAATTGAGTGTCCAAGAGCGGTCGGGATCGCTTTAAGAGGGGCCGGAATGTGAGCAAGGTGACGGCGAGACCGGCGCCCATAACGAGAATTAAACTGGGATCCCAGGTACCGGTCACGTCCAAAAACCCGAGCACTTTGGCGGGGTTGACCATTTCCGAAATGGCGAGGCCGAGACCGAAGAGAATGCCACAAATGAGAGCGGAAATATTTTTCATCTGACTAGCCCCCCACGATGTGTCGGGTGAAAAAGAAAGTGGCTGCACCGATAAACACAAAAGTTCCCGTGGCTACGATTGAGCGTGTTGATAACCTTGCTATACCGCAAATCCCGTGGCCACTGGTGCATCCACTTCCCATGTCTGTACCAATTCCGGTCAACAGCCCGGCCACGACGAGAGCCGGGAGAGATGTGGTGATTTCGATCTCTTGCAAGGCCCCGCCCGCCAACCGATAAAGTCCGACGCCGCCGACTAGCCCGATCAGGAATAAAATGCGCCAGATGACATCCTTTCCCTTTGGGGAGAGCATTCCACTGGCGATGCCACTGATGCCCGCGATCCGGCCGTTGAATGCGAGAAATAAAGCGCTGGAGATGCCGATTAAGGCACCGCCAATAATCGCGCTAACGGGAGTGAAGTTTTCCATTTAAACAGAGGTCCTTTTGAGTTCATATAAGGAAATGGCTGTTGCCGCTGAGAGATTGAGGCTGTCGACGTCGCCTTGGATCGGAATGCGGACAAGAAAATCACAGGAGGCCCGCGTGAGACGCCTGAGGCCTGATCCTTCCGCGCCGAGCACCAGAACGGTTCTCCCAGTTAACTTTGCTTCGGCCAGTGTCTGGTCTCCATCTGCGGCCAATCCCGCGCACCAGTAGTCAGCGGCTTTGAGTTCTTTTAGGGTCCGGGCCAAGTTGGAGACGCGGATAAAAGGTACTCGGTCGAGCGCGCCCGAGGCTGCTTTGGCAAGCGCGCCTGTGGCGTCTGGCGTATGACGGTCCGGTACAATCACAGCGTCCGCGCTAAAAGCTGCGGCGGATCGTAATACCGCGCCAATATTCTGCGGATCGGTCGCTTGATCTAGCACCACAATCACGGAGTTGATGTCGGTTGCAGCCAAGACCTGACTGATATCCGTCTCTGGGAGGGGAGAAACCAGAAGCGCCGCTCCCTGATGTACGGCGCCAGGCGGGAGAAGTTTCTCGAGGTCGTGCCGCTCTATATGCTCAATGTCGAGGTCGGCGGCGGGCAACCCGTGATCGGTAGACGTAACCGCCAGTCGGTGCTTCTTCCGGGCCGGGTTGGTCAAGGCCGCCGTAACGGTGTGCGCGCCATAGAGCCAAAGCCGATCCCGCTGGCTCTGGGGAGGGCCTGGGGTCCGAGAGTTTTGCCATTTTTCTTGGGGCTTGCGCCGCTTGCTATTTTTCATGATGGTAATCAAACTATGACAATTATTAGTCCAGGAACAGGCATTGATCCTGATAACTGAAAGAAAGGGTCATCGGGCCAGCAATGTTGCGGCTTTTGTGTTGACAAGTCTTTGAAAATTCTCGATAGAACGCAATTCCCGAGGACAAACCAGAATTTCAGTGCGTCGACGCGAAATGGAGGAGTGCCCGAGTGGCTAAAGGGGACGGGCTGTAAACCCGTTGGCGTACGCCTACGTTGGTTCGAATCCAACCTCCTCCACCAC
>MDTB01130714.1_pt1 | contig 17723 bp, 26 predicted proteins | sample 811161 | NCBI WGS metagenome assembly MDTB01 (sample SAMN05326650, study PRJNA326480) | marine metagenome | isolation source: seawater | place: Mediterranean Sea | collected 2009
ATAAATTAATGTCATTTATCGATGTTATCCACCATAAATTATTGTTTAAGAAAAATAATAAATCTAAATCAGTATCGTCAATCTGATTAAAATTATACGGGGTGTGTCTTAATGTTTGCATTCTTATATGTATATATAATAAAACTTTAAATACTTAAAGTATTTATAAAAGATAAATTAAATGAATTATATGCGTATCACAAGATATATAAGGAGATATAGCACGATTCTTGAACAAGACGTAGTAAATATAGTTCCAGAATTTTTTAACAAAAATTATAATTATTATTCAATGGCTAGCACGTCGTGTGTATTTTGTAATAATCTGGGTTATATTAAGTGTAATAATATTGATAATAATATTAATAATAAATCATCAAAAAAAATAAAGTGTTCCCAGTGTAATGGTACTGGGTGGATTATTTGCCCATTTTGTAACCCATCTTAATCAGATTTTAATACATTTGTCGGATATTTTAGTAACTTCTAATTTTGAATCAATAATTTTATGTTTACCATCGTTATCATAATAATATGTGCACGCGTGGTTCTCGGGTAATCTATGATCGATACAAAACACGATATTGCACTTACAGGGGTAGTTTTGTAAGTGCAGTGGGATTTTTTTATTACAGATAGCACACTTCATTTATAATAAACGTTTGTAATTTTTTAAGTATTACAAGTATTACAAGTTCTATTATGGTTAGCTAATCCTTTACTACTTTTGAATATCTTCCCACATTTTTCGCAAGTAAAAATTGTATTGTCGGGTTGTGCAAAATGTGATGTAAAAATAGCCTGTAGGTGAGGGAGTTCTAATTTTTTAAGTTGTGAGATTTGCTCCTTTTTAGACTGTTCAATGTTTTTTAGTAATTCGTCTTTAGTATTCTGGAAAAGTTTGTATTCATTATAAACACTAGTTAGCTCTTGTAACGTTATATCATTATTCTTATCACCGTCTTGTGGTAAATGATTGTAAACCATGTCTATAACGGTAGTGGCAACTTTTAGAACCTCCTTATCATAATTTACGTTATGCAAGTATACTAAAACACACCCTTTGTGGACTTCAACCCAAAAATGAGGCTTACTTGTTATACCAGATTGTTGTGATATAAATATACCATTGCACTTTACATTCTCAATATCTTTTAAAAACTTCACAACTTCTTCCTGTGGGACATTTGTTGTATAATCTTTTGTCTCAAAAATAATATTTGGTTTATCACCCCTATTTACAAAGAAATCACCTGAGTGTGGGACCGAAGTGCAGTTTTTTACATCATCGCTTGGGAAGATATTGTTTAGGATAATCTCCAGCTTTTGTTCACCAAGTTTACCTTTATTAGTTGACCCTTTTAATTTATCTGTATATACATTGAACTTTGTATGAAGATTGTTAAGTGTTTCATTGCTTGCATTTGCCTGTGATACCAATGCTTGGATTGATAACGACAAGTCTTCGTGTTTGTTTATTAAGTTAGTTAACACAATATCCTTATTGTCTGAATTAAGTATGTCAGCTAAGTTTTGCTTAAATTTAGTTACGATTAGCTCTGATGATACTGGGATAGTATCATTAATAATATTCTTTGTTTTAGCCAGCATATTTTCAGTCTCTTTTTCAAATGCAGTTCTTAGGTCACTTTTAGTCTCTAGATTGTTTGTATTAAGTAACGATTTAACGTTATTTATGTATTCGTGCCCAATATTATTTATCTTCAAATTTATATTAACAACGTCGTTTTTACATTCTAATACACTTGTTGCTATCTTCTGTATATCAGCTGATTGCGTTTTTAAAATATCAATAAGTGCATTTGAATCGGGTGTTGTGAAGTTTAGTAATTTTTCTAACATGTCAATCATAAATAGGTTTATGGTTTCAAAATCTAACTCTGTATGTTTTTCATAAAACTCAATAATTTTACTATTTGTTATAAAACACCTTTCCATTTCTAAAGAATCGCGTGAAGTCTTTATGTGAATTAGTCTATATGTGAATTAGTCTTGGATAAATTGTAACTGTAATTGTTTTAGTTTTGCTTCAAGGTTTTTTATTTTCTTTTTATTTGAAGATATAATATTTTTGATTTTGCTATTTAAATCATGGTTATTTGGTGATATATTATAATGGCCTACTAAATGTTCAAGTGTGTTTGCATTATTACCAGCTAATATATTTATTTCGTGTTTGAGTTCACGTATTTGTTTATGAAGTTTTAGCCCCTTTGCAGTTTTTTTACGTATATTTTTCATATATAAATCTATTATTTGTTCCTGGATATCATCTGGTAATTTTTCAAAATGTTTCAGGATATCGGGTGGGTAATTTAGTAACTTTTTAAAGTTTTTTAAGTATGGTTTACTTTTAGATAACCTCTTTGTACTGTTTTCCAAAACCATTATATAAAGCGAATATATTTAAAGTTATATAATTTGGTATAGTTAATGATAATTGAATTTATAGGTGAGGGTTTGGTACCAGTTGGTGGGTTTTTATTTAAGAGTGGTGATGTACATGTATATCACTCTACACCTGTATTAATATCGGCTATTCACAAAACGATTCGGAGGAATATGTCAAAGTATTTAAAATGGATATTGAAGTTTGTATTAAAAGCATTATCAAGACGGGATAAAACAAGTGGTATCAAAAGTGTTTATAAACAGGTTGAAAATAGATTACTAATGTCTGTAATTGAAGATGGTGTTGTAATATTTACGTTACCAAGTGATTCGCAAATAATTATAAGGTGTATATTATCAATTTTTAGTGCAAATACATTAAAAGAACAGTTTTTATATGTTGATAAACTGTGCAGCGCGATTCACAATAAATATCGTGGTAGGTTACCATCATGTTTAATAACGTGGTTTTTAACTAATAAGGCAATTCTTGATAAATTAAATATAAGGTCACCACCGGATAATCAAGAACTTAATACAAAAATACTAAAAAGGATTTCGAATTTTAAATTAAATACACTCCGTGATAAAAGAATATTCAAGGATATAATTTATAAAATAGATAAGGATGCACTGTGGATACTAAACCTAATTGATATTGTATCACATTCTGAGTTTAATCTGTTTTTGTATATATCTGCCGTATTATCTAAATATGGGTTAAATAAAATTTTACATAATACTGTAGATCTTAATATTATTATCCCTGAATCATTCCCACCAGTTGAGTTATTAAAAAACATTGGAGTATATGATTGTCATTCGGGGAGGGGGACTTTTAAAGAATTCCTTGAGAGGGGTATGTTAGTTGAGAACATTGCACCATCGTCTATTAAATTTATGGGTAATAGTACAAAGGATTTTGAGATAATTTACTATAATATATCTAAGGAAGTTGGGAGTGATAAATATATTTAAAATCTTTGATGGTTAGAATCCCAGTAATTCATATATATTATATATTTTTATTATATAATGGTTCATTTGTATACTCGTGAAACAACAGCGTCAACTGTATTTATGGCACTCTTAACGTTTTTTATTACACCATATGTCTTGGTTGAGGTATTTCATTATAGACCATTATTGTCTTATGGTATTAAAGATAGCTGCCAGGTTTCTTTTATAATTGGTTTTATTTTATCACTTGTATTTTGGAATAAATACGTAAAACATTTAATTAAGTATTAATGTAATATGTAATTTTCTTGGTAATCTTGTAAAAATGGCATTGTTTTTGTATCATGACTTACCTCGTGTTGCCCACTAAAACAACTCTTAAGTTTATCGAAAAATGTTTCTGTTTCGGTTGTGTTAACTATATTGTAGTCTAAAACTACGTTTGGTGATTGGCATTTAGAACACTTATATGTAATTATTCTTTCTTTGTTTATTATGCTGTGCTTTTTATCAATTATCGAATAAGTATGGCCGCAATCCGAACAATTTATATTTATGATAAATCCGGAACTCATATTAATATTGTTTGTTTTATTTTCATAAATAGTAATTATTTTGGATCTTTAGCGTCAATAGCGTCTGATAATTCACTGTGTGTTTTATTTATATCGTTATCAGAATTATAACTAGACTCAGATGATTCAATTTCATATTCTGAAGATGTGTCATTATCAGACTCTTCATACATTTCGCATTTGTTAAAAGAATCCCAATAATTCTTTTCACACGACCAATCACACATCTCAAAATGAGTTAAGCTTTTAATTATATTAAATGGTATCTTACGTTTTTTTTGACATTTATCACATACGACCCACTTTTTATTATATTTGTACATAATCTATATAAATAGTGTTTGTATATTGTTTTAAAATATTTTATATTGTAATATATATGTATAAAAATACCTATTTATTATTTATTTTGATAATTATATTTTCAATTTTATTTATAATTTTGTTTTATAAAAAACAAAAACCATTAAATATAGCGATTGTAGGTAATGGACCTAGTGCTGTGGCAGGATATAATGGTAAATTTATAGATAATTGTGACATTGTTATAAGATTTAATATGTTTCAAACTGAGTCTTATGAAGATCACGTTGGTTCAAAAACTGATATATGGATGATTAATTTACGTAATTTACAAGATTTAAATCAAGAATTTATTGATAAATATTCTAATTCAAATTGCGATATATTATTTGAAAATAATACATCTATGTCAGAAAATACTATTTGGGATTTAATAAATAATAATTTACCAAAAAAAGACGCCAAATTAATGAAGAGACATTTTTTTAATTCTCTTCAATTGATCTATAACCCATATGGGTTTAATCCACATCCGAGTTTGGGTATACAAGGTTTGTATAAAATGTTAAGCCAATACCCAAATAGTAATTTTTATTTGTTTGGGTTTGATAACTTTAAATCTGATAATATTCACTATTTTTATGATAATAAACAATTATCATCTCGAGCACATCCATCAAAGATAGAAGAAAAAATTGTTAATCATTTTAAAAAAAAATTTAATATAACTCACGTTAAAGGCAATTAAAATATTAAAATAATTAAAGAATTAGTATATTTTAATATAATTATGAACAACAATGTCTATTATTCAGCAAGGTCTAAGGGATTATACAAACACGGGTCCAATTATAAAATTTCGATTATTAAAAATAATCAAAAACAAATTGTATTAGCATCTGAAATGTCAAAGGAAGATAATGAAAAATATTGGAAAAGGTTTAAGCTAAAAAAGGCTCAGAAAAGAAATAATAATTATTATTAATGACTTGTTACGATATCGAAACACATCATTTCAAAGATGTCCTATTTAAGTCGTTAGACGCTACTTTTGTAATAAGTTTAGAGTCTTACAGCGATCGTCATGAAAAAATAAAGAAGATGATGTTTAAGCACAAGTTTACAAAGGTTGTGCATATTTTAAAGAACAAAGGGTATAAGAATTGCAATAAAGTTAATAATTGTGGAGATAGTTCTAAACCTATTACAAATAGTGTGCAAGATATAACACATGCCCATCGAGAAGTTATAAACACAGCCAAAAAGATGGGATATAAGAATATATTAATTCTTGAAGATGATGCAGTTATAATTGAATATTATAATCTTAAGTCCCATGTAGATAACATAACAAAATATATAACCACAAAAAAGCCACAGTTATATTTATTGTTTTACATGTTCCCACAACCACATGGGATAAGTTATCACAAACCAGCTACGGGGCAGATATCACCCTCAGTTGCGATGATTGTAGATGTTGATCATTATAATAATATATTTAATTCTTCGTGGGAATGTAGTTTTAAGTATCCCCACGTAGATGCACTTGGATATTCAATGGCGCCTAAGAAGTATTATTATTACTTACCAATATTTCATACCACGGTTGATAACACAACAGAAAATTTTAATTTTTGGTGTGAGAATGGGGAAATTAATAAAGACGTAGTAAAAAGTTGCAAACAATTTAATAATTCTAATATTGCAAAAATAGGATTTAGTCTAAATAATAATGTATACTTTTCAATAATACTTAATTATGTTATCCACTATTTTTTATTATTTTTATTAATATTTTTGTTTATTTTGTATAGGTGTGGTGCATTTAATGTGATTATAAATAAATTTTGCAAGTGTAAAAAACAGAAAAAAGGTATTCGAAAAATGTTAAAACACTTAAAGAAGTAGTCATATTAACTAACAGTAATATGACTAAAACAAAGGCACCAAAAGCATCAAAAGCAAAGTCGGCGTATATCTTCTTCTGTCAGGATAATAGGGAGATGGTTAAGGCGGAGCTAGGTGAGGGTGCAAGGCAGCCTGATATTGTTAAGAGGCTTGCAGTGTTGTGGGGTGAGTGTGGTGATGAGGATAGGATAAAGTACCAGGATATGGCTGATGCTGATAAAGAGCGGGTAGCGTCTGAGCCTAAGCCGGTTACGGAACCAAAAGCACCTAAAGCACCAAAAACACCAAAAACACCAAAAGCAAAGTCGGCGTATATCTTCTTCTGTCAGGACAATAGGGAGGCGGTTAAGGCGGAGCTAGGTGATGGTGCAAGACAGCCTGATATTGTTAAGAGGCTTGCAGTGTTGTGGGGTGAGTGTGGTGATGAGGATAAGGTAAAGTATCAGGATATGGCTGATGCTGATAAAGAGCGGGTAGCGTCTGAGCCTAAGCCGGTTACGGAACCTAAAGCACCAAAAACACCAAAAACACCAAAAGCACCTAAAGCAAAGTCGGCGTATATCTTCTTCTGTCAGGACAATAGGGAGGTGGTTAAGTCGGAGCTAGGTGATGGTGCAAGACAGCCTGATATTGTTAAGAGACTTGCAGTGTTGTGGGGTGAGTGCATAGGAGAGTGTAGGGTAAAATATCAGGATATGGCTGATGCTGAAAAATCAGAATTAAGTCGTTGTCTTAACATAACATATGTTGCAAAAGCAAAGGTTCGTCAATAAATTTACACTTGTGTGTTAAGGATTCATAAATATTTGTATTATTTAACTTTAAATTATTTAATGAAGATTTTTTTACAGCAAGTGTATTAATAGATTTGGTTGATTTTTCAGGGATATTATCTAATACTCTTATGGTATCATTATTTAATACTTCAAAGTTGTTTGAAGCGGTTAGGCAAATATCAAAATCTGTATCACGTAGAGCTGTGCATTGTTTTTGAATTTTAAGTGGTGCCATAAAATTTTTTAAATCATGATAAACTATAATTTCCCCAGTGCACTTATTATAAGCATTTTTTTGTAATTGATTTATATTTTTTTTAGATACCATTTCTATGTATTTAACTGTTAAGTATCTACATTGTGATTCAAAAGATAGTAGCATTTGCTTAATCTGATTAGAATTTTCAATCATATTATTTACCCAAACAACTTCAATATTAAAATGACCTTCTTGATCCATAATAGATTTTAGTGATTTTAAACACATATTTTTGTCTAGATGTTGATTATTAATAAGTATTATAGATATTGTTTGGGTAGGTCTAACTAAGATGTTTTTATAATTTTCATAAAATTTTGAAGACATTGCATATATTTTCTCGTGACCTAAATACTTATGATCATTTGTGCATGGAGAGAAAGATATATTAGACACAAAACGTATACCTGAGTTACTGATTATTTTTTTAATTAAATTTTGTTTATTAGAAGTAATACAGCTTGATATTAGACTACACAGTTTGCTATTTTTAATAAAACCGAAGATATTCAAGTTACAATCATTGCTTATAAAACCATCAACTAATAATAAATTGAAATCCAAAGGTGTTGTTTTTACGAGGTCAGTATCGATGTAAATACCACCATGTAAACGGATAATTTCAAGTGCGATTAGGGATATTTTGTCGTTTTTACTGGTATTTTCTGCATAATATAGTTTTTTAAGTGATTTGTTATCATTAATATCTTCAATTGTCCAAAGTTTATATGTAATATTTTCGCATTTCCAAGAATTTATATTGTCAGTTGGTAATTTGTTAATATCATCTACCCATATTTGGTGTATACTTGGAGGTAACATATTAATAGAATAAATTTATTATTTTATATAAATTTTAATGCGAAAAAATATGATAGGTTTTATAGTTAATTATAATATGACTGATATTACACAGGAGCCGAAAAATATACATAATATAAAAATGGATAGTGTTAATACAAAAATTGAACTGTTTTCAAATGATAGTGCAGAAATATTTATAAAGTCATGTACATTTGGTGATAAAATAATAAATGAGGTGAATGTAAAATTTAAACAACATCACACTGATAATACAGATTGGGTAAATTTTTTGCATATGTATGCACAGGTATTAAGAGTTCAAGACAATATATTTACTCTGAATTTGAACACAATTGATATAGCAATAGATTCGACTTTATTACAATATATAAAATCGTTTGCAAAAGTAAATGCAGAATTATTTGATATAGTAGGGGATAGGTTATTGTGTTCAACTATAAAGATTATAAATAATTCAGTAAAGCAGTTTATAAATTCAACTTTACAACTATTTTATAAACCACGTAGGCCACTTATATTTTACGTTGAAGATATAGAATCAAGCAAATTTAAGGTAAAATGTGTAGTTAATATTAAAGAAATATTAGGGAATAGTGAGATAGAGTATGATTGTAAATATACTTAAAATTTTATTTAAAATATGAAGATTTATTTATAATAGATGAATATTACAATTAAGAATTTAGATTGCGATTGTGAAGAGTTCAAAGATTTATGCAACAAGACAGATGAGGATCTAAAACCGTTAAAAGAGTTTTCGTTAAATGGTGAGGTTGTTTTAGGGCGGTCATATTATGTGTATGATGGTGACACGATTAGGGTCGCGTGCTTTTTTAATAATGAATTATATAGGTATAATATTAGGTTAGATGGGTTTGATACACCGGAATTAAGAGCAAAAACACAAAAAGAGAAAGACGCTGGTTATATGGCACGTGATTGGTTAAGGGGGGGTTTTGGATAATAAATTGGTGTGGCTAGAGTGCAAGGAAACAGATAAGTATGGGAGGTTGTTAGCGAATGTCTATGTAATAGATGATAAGTTAAACGTGAAGACAACATATAAGGATTATGAGTGTGTAAATGATAGAATTATAAAAGAAGGGTATGCAATTGCATATAGTGGGCAAACAAAATCAGATTGGGAAAAGCTTATTGAAAATAGAGGGTATCCTTTAAAGTAATAAAGAGATAATACAAAATAGACTTATGAGCGGTGATGGTAAAACTCGCTGTACGATTTGTTTGTGTATGATAGTAAAAAACGAATCTAATATTATCAGAAATTGTTTGGATTCGGTATTAAATACTATCGACTATTGGGTAATATGTGATACTGGTTCAACTGATGGTACACAAGATATAATAAAAGAGTATTTTAAAGAAAAGGGTGTAAAGGGTGAACTTCATGAACATAAATGGGAGAATTTTGGGAAGAATCGTTCGTTGGCGTTTTACGAGGCTAGGGGTAAGTGTGATTATGTATATGTAATTGATGCAGATGATAGGTTGAATGGAGATATATTAATATATGATAATACTTATACACACGTTAATGTAAAAATTGATTATTCAGGGCTAAAATTTAGACGGCAGCAGGTATTTAATAATACATATAATTGGGTTTATGTTGGTGTTTTACATGAGCACCCAGAATTAAAATCATCAAATGTTAAGATTAATGTGTTAAACTTAGAGGGGTGTCATGTAAATGCGGGGACTTTTGGTAATAGGAGTCAAGACCCAGAAAAATATGCAAAGGATGCGATAACACTAGAGGATGCACTGAAGTATGAGCCAAATAATTCGAGATATATGTATTACTTGGCACAAAGTTACAGAGATTCTAAACAATACGACAAGGCGGTTGAGAAATATAAATTAAGAACTAAGATGGGTGGTAATCCAGAAGAGGTATATTACTCGTATTATATGGTTGGTAAATTGAAGATGCATTTAAATAAAGATTTTGATACAGAAATCTTACACGATTATTTAGATGCATTTAATTATAGACCAAGCCGTTTAGAGACACTGTATGAGATTATGATGTATTATCGATCTTTAAAGAAATTTAAATTAGCATTTGGATATGGAATATTAGGACTAGATACTGATAAAACAACCGATAATATGATGGTAATAAACGACATTTACGAATGGATGTATTTAGACGAGCTTGGTTCTTGTGCAATATGTTGTGGTTTAAGTGACATTGGTGTAAGGTGTCTAAATACTTTATTAAATTCACCTAAATATAAAGTGCCTGATTCTCAGAGAGGAAGGATTGAAGCAAATGTTAAGGCTGTTCAGAATACTAAAGAAAAAGACCCCCATGAGGATTGTAATGAGGGCGTGACAAATAATCATACACATGAACAGTAAATGTTAAATTATTGTAAACTGGTATATCGACGGTATCACCGTCATAAAGTTCATCGCACCCGTAATCGTCCATACAATCTATATTTTTGTTTTTTATTGGGAGATTTAAATACTTGTGTCCTCTTATAGCGTTTGTATAATAGTACCATTTGTATGATCCCCTGTGAGTCTGTTTACCATATAATGGCAATACGACATTATTCCCCGCTGATAATACACCAATCTGTCTAAAATTTGTTACACCCCTAGTAGCTATATTAAAATAATTAGTAAGTGGTTTGTCAATCGCAACGTACCTTTTGGGGGGTCTACTAATATTACAACCACCTGTATTCATTTTGCAATTATTTTTTACCCTCGTAACTTCCTTTTTATTTATCATCATGTGATACAACAAAAACGTTATTATAATTAATAAACTAATTATAAATAACGTTAGTGTTAGTGTTAGGTCATCGTTTTTTCTCATATATTACTTTATAATATATTTAATTATATTTCAAAAAATGTTTGTTGATTATTTACTCTTACATATTTATTTATATATATGTGTTCAATATTTAACAAATCTGTATTATTATAATGTTGTATCTGTCTAAGTGCAATATAATAAGTAATACCTATTAGGATATGCCATAAACTGTGCGATATTATATAAATTATTTTTGTATTAATTATATTAATACGATTAAATTCTGTAATTGATGATATAAAGAATACTAACAGGCTTAGTATGGTTAATACAACCAATTTAAAATTTATATCGATTATATGTTTACGCTTTGTTACAATTATTATAAACAACATCATAGGTATTTCTATAAATTCATATTGATTCGTTTTATTAAATAAATATCCTACTATTTTTAATATAACTAAATATAAGTCTAATACGTTTTTTAGATATAAGTCGTCACACACCAAGTAATTAAAATTTAGGCTGACACATAATGATACTGAATTATAATCTACAATTCTTAATTGCTCGTTGCCTTCGTGTATATGATAGTTTACACTATTAAATATCATTAGTATGGTGGCAAGGAATTGGCATATATATATACGTAAGTATAACAAGAACCTGTGAAATATTTTAAAACTGAGGTAATTATTGGTTATTACATAAAGGCGTTTGCAAAAAAATAAACATGGTAGAATAAAACTAATGTTAGTAAGAATAATTGTAAAATACTCAATATCATTTAATATATATAAGTTCATCTAACTTAATCTTCATTTATTTTTAAATCTTATAAACTTTTATAATTATTATGTCACATATAAATAAAGGTTTTGTATTATAACCGTTATAATGGTTAAAAATAGTATAATTGTTGTTGATGATTTTTATAACAATCCAAATGAGACTAGGAAATATGTATTAACATTAGATTTTAGTATTTCAGGAAATTATCCTGGATATCGCACAGAATCTTTATTAAATGATAACGTAAAGCCTTATTTTGAAAAATATATTGGTAAAAAAATTAATTATTGGCCTGGTGGTTACAATGGTGCATATCAGTATACTACTAAAAATATGAAATCGTGGATACATCGTGATACAACAAATTGGGCGGCGATATTGTACTTAACTCCTGATGCACCACTATCTTCGGGTACCGCTTTTTTTAAACACCGCCAGACTGGTATAGAATTTAAAGAACAATATGATAATCTTAGTGAAGATCATAAAAAGATTGTAGATTCCGATAGTAATAAAATTGAAAAATGGGAGATTGTTGATAACATTGGGAACAAGTTTAATAGGCTGGTTTTGTTCAGAGGCACCATGAATCACATGAGTATGGATTATTTTGGGGATGATAAGTACAACGGGAGATTGTTTCAATTATGGTTCTTTAATGTTGATGAATCTTCATCTTTATATAACACTCCTAAACCAACACCAGTATTACCTAAAATAAATATTAATAAACACATACCAATGTGTATCAAAGAAGGTATCAAAAATATTTGTATATTATTCTTTACAACTAGCAGGTATGAATATTTAATACCAACTTTAGAATCATTTCACCGTAACGTAGATTTTGGCAATAACAATGTATATAAAATACTAATAGATGACTATCCACTAAGAAGAGATGAAGATATCCTAAATCGTATTAAAAACGATTATAATATTTCAAAACTAATCATGAATGATGAAAATATGGGATATAGCCTCACATGGAAAAAGGCTTGGGAGAATGTACCATCTAATATAGATTATATTTGGCACCAGGAAGACGATTTTACGTTTAACGATGTTGTTAAAGTTGATGAACTAATTGATTTATTGGAAAATAAAGAAACCCAACTGTTCCAGATACATCTCAAGAGGAATATTGTTTTTGAAAATGATGATTTTATCAGGAATGTAGAAAGCGGTAAGGTTGGCAATGAGATTAAAGTTAATAATAAAGAGCTTATTGTTTCTAAACGGTATTTCAACCCAAACCCGGGGTTATACCCATATTGGGTAACTCGTGAAGACTTTGATCAAAACCCACAAGAGACTCCGATTATTAATTTTTTAGCAAAAACATATCCAAATGGTTATTCGGCTATGCTTGGATCAAGACTAAGCCCAAATATAGTTAATCATATAGGCGAATACACCCAAGGCAAAAAGGTTCTCCCTGGTGAGCCTGGGTGGGAATGGTTAAAAAAATACGATCCTGATAAAAAATATTACTCAAATAAATATATTACCATTTACCCCTCCTAATATAACTTAATATTTATAAATTTGGTGCTGTGCCAACACCTATCATATCTTCAACAACTGAAAGTTTTGGCCCGTATTTGTATAAATCAGGTGTAAGTGAAAAATAAACTGAATTTATCCAGTTAATTAAAATAAATTTGGTTTCAAAATCTATCCTATTAAATTGTTTTAGTATACTTAAATTGTAAATTGTGCTATCTAACATCTCGTTGCATATGATGTTATTAAACATATAAACTTTATTGTCCCTTAGTGTCATTTCAGCTGATATTAATTCGTCTTTTAGAGATTTTAGTGAAGATTTAACTTTGTCATTAATCCAAGAAACGTTTGCTAGCTCCATTATGTATCTGCTTATATCTTCACCAACTATGTATCTTAGCATCATGCTTATTAAAATAGGTGTTAACACTCCTTTAATATTTTTTTAACATTAGTCTACCTTGTATTTCGAGAATGATAACGTCCTTACTATATAACTTTTGTTTAGACGTTCATTAAATTTTGTGAAGTTATACAAAAAAACACGAGCCTTAAAAAAAAGGTTTTTAGATTCTTTACTCCGGCTTAGTGGCACGCCATATGATTCTTGGTAAGTATAATCACACCACATTAAGTATTTTACATATCTTTTTGACCACGTGGAGTTGTATTTCTTCCTTATTAATTTCTCTTGCTTTAATGTTTTTTTATATCCTATACCATTTACCAAATAGTAAACATAAACAAAGCTACATAATAACATGATAATTCTAACATATGAATCGATACCAACAAGAATAAGGATTATGGGTGCAAATAGTTTAAACATCATTAAATTTTAATAAAACTAAATTTTTATACTTGATTAATATCAACAAATATCAACAAATATCAATAAATATCAACAAATATCAACAAACATTGTACAATTAATCTATATATTTAAATGGTCTGCAATATGTTAAATATTATGGAATCTGAATCTATAAAACAATTTGGAACTAATTATGGTGGATTTTATTATCCATCTAATCTTAATGGGCTTAATAAAAATAGTATAATATATTGTGTAGGTGCTGGTGAAGATATAACACATGACATTGAAATTGCCAATCAATTAAATAGTAAAGTATATATTTTTGACCCAACACCAAAAGCGATAGAACATGTAAAATATGTAAAAGATGTATTTGATGATAAAAAATTACCAATATCTAGTAATCGATATGGGGGAGGTGATCCTAATTATTGGAATGTTTTATTAAATAATCGAATAAACAGTGATAAAATAATTTTAAAAGAATATGGGTTATTTACAGAAGATTCAATTTTAAAATTTTATAAGCCTTCGAATCCTGACTATGTTTCCCATTCGTTAGTTCATGGTATGAAATCTGATAATTATTTTATGGTTAATGTAAAAAGTTTAAATTCTATTATGGAAGAACTTAATCATGATGCTATAGATTTACTAAAAATTGATATTGAGGGGTGTGAGTGTGATGTAATCAATAAAATGTTAGATGATAATATTTATCCCAAATATTTATCGGTTGACTTTGATCTAGGTTGGCACGGTGAACGTATTGCAGATAGAGAAAAATGTCTAAAAACAATTAATAGAATATTATCAAATAATTATAGAATAATTCATTATGAAAATTCTGATTTTAGTTTTAAATTAATTAATTAATTATTTACGTAATACTCTTTGGGTAATTCCTCCAATGTACTAATTTGGTCTGGGGTCAGGTTACGAAAATTTAGACCAAATAAGTAATATTCACTTGTTAAAACATCTTTACCACCCCAGTGTGATATATAATCCGGGTGGTCTAAAGCCCTTAGTTCTTCTTGTAATTTTATACTGATTGTTTTAGTAGGGTCGTAAATATTACTTAGTTGGTGCCATTCGAAATCTATTAACCACCCTGTTATAAACCGTCTAAGATTCCTTGAATATATATTCAGTGACTTACATTTATCTATAAAACGCTTAAGCATAACAAGATCTGATTTTTTTATAGCCTCAATTATTAATGATACTTGCTTCTTATATAATTCTGATTTTATATCATTATAATATATCGTGCTAATAACCTTTGCAATATCATTCGGAAGAATCCTAGATAAGATTAGCAACACCATTATAATAATTTAAGAGAGTTCTTTAACTATCAATTATCTTTAATTTATACTCAATCAGCGATGTAAGGTTCTTTATCTGATAACCAATAGGACCATTATCAAATTCATGTACATACTTGAAGAATATCAACCACAGTTTTATATTCTCATACGTATTATTATTTATATATGATTTTGGGTATTTTGTTAATAATCTGTGAAGTTTTGTTGCATTTATTAGACCAGTGTTGTAATTATAATCATACCTTATTGACCTCCACCTCATTAGGTCGATATCAAATAAATCAGTCTTTTTAGGTAAATGTTTATTTGATTTTCTATGCAATATTAATGAGTATACATAATTCTCTAGTTCAATTTTTTTATCTTCAATCCATAATTTATTTGCAATATTCACGATATATTTTGCAACATCAAAATCTATAACCCTTGCGAGTATGATAGACATTTATATTAAGGTTTTAATAGTTTTATAGTTTTAAATTACACTTATTATTTTGTTCAACACGTCTACGGTTGTGTCACCATCGTTTATGTTTACAACATGTGTATAATACTTCTCATATATGATGTTGCGGGATTGGAATAGGTCTTCAAATGTATTAATATTATTTGGGAATACAATTGGTCTTATATAACCTGAGTTATCTTCCTTGGATTTACGCTGTAATATTACATTTAGTGGTGGTTTTAACCAGATTATCTTGTGATTCTCTTTTAATTTTTGCATTATGTCATCGTGGTATAGTGCGCTACCACTTAGTGCGATGACTCTATTACCAAACTCTTGTAAGAACGACGACCTCTCTGCATCTGCAAACATTTCTTTACCATGTTTTTGAAGATAGTCTAAATCATATATATTGTGCATGTTGTAAAAAATATCCCTTGAATCTAAAAAGTCTATTTTTAGATAATCCGCTAACATCTTCCCAATTGTTGACTTCCCAGAATAACACATACCCTGAATGTATATGGTCATGTTTATAAATCTTCACATTTCCTTATACTTAAAGTTTTACACTTTACACTAGTAACTTAGAAAATGGCTATTAAATGTCTTTGGGACCTACTACCAGTAGAAATACAATCTCTTATTATAAAATTCACTCTAATAGACGAAATTAAAGATAATATTATATGGAGCTACGTTGATAATACTTTAATGTACTTGCCATCTGTGAGGACAACCCTGCTTATATGGGGAAATCTAGGGAAAATAGTTTTTTACAGGGATAATATGAATTATGGGAGCAAATATAATAGTCTTATGTATAAAAATATATATACAAACTCTTTAGAACACGAATTGTTTTCTAAAGACCCATTTGTAATCATAAATTCGGTTTACTCTAGTAATGAGGTTTTTGCAAAGTCACAAATACTAACCTTTTTTAAAACTTGGGATCGGCGTTATAAGGTTCAGGTTCTAAAGGATAATGGTATGTGTGGGAAAACCAGGAATAGTTTGACAAAGAAAACATTAGACGAGCTTAATACGATTTATATGAAGATGTGATGGTCTAAAGACACCTCGTTTATTATTCACAACAATGATATTCGTGATATTAGTGATGACTAAACTTTTGTATTTGTTCCCAGTTATATCTAATATTTTCTTTTTCTTCCCCGCAGTTTGGTTATTCCAAAGGATTAATGCTTTAAGGTTGCACTTTAAAAACCTCGAGGTTTCTGATCAAGAGAATCGACTCTTAGAACAAAATAAAACTAATTATAATTTTGCTAGGACTGTGTTTTTTTGTTATTTTGGACCTTTCGTGTCTTTTATTAATTTAATCACGTGTTCCACCTATTACCACGTAATGGTATATTGCGATTCTTCAAATTTACAATATATATGGATCGATTATTTTGGCATATCTGTGTGTATATGTAACGGTATGATATTTTTATCTGGTCTTTTTACACCTATAATTAAGGTTATTACAGAGGTGTTGGTTATTATTATACAATTACTTATTGCTTTTTATTGCAGGCATAATACCGATGGTGATTATTATGCACTTTTAGCATTACCCGGGTTTTTTTATGATTCTTGTTTTGAGTCAAATCTCTATGTATGCACTTGTAAAGTGCTGTAACAAATATAATAAGTGTAATTGTATAACAAGGATTCATTTTGATCTTGTTGATTGTGCCTTAGCAATTATATTGTGGGTTGTATCATTGGTCGTTTTTGAAGTTTCTAAACACTATTATGTGATACGTGATTATGATATGTACAACGTTTATCACAGCATCTGGCACTTGTGTGCTGCTATATCAATGGTTGTTGTTACCGGGGTATCAAATAAAAATGTTAGTGTTTTTAGTATTATTTCGTGTAACTTTAAAAATATTAATAAGCTCACTTCGCGTGAACGGTTATTCTTAGAATATAATTATAACTATCTTCATGGTTAGGCAAAATATTATTTAATTGTTCATTGACC
>MDTB01143577.1_pt1 | contig 17722 bp, 19 predicted proteins | sample 811161 | NCBI WGS metagenome assembly MDTB01 (sample SAMN05326650, study PRJNA326480) | marine metagenome | isolation source: seawater | place: Mediterranean Sea | collected 2009
ATTATGAATTTAATATATAAAAAATAGTAAATAATATATTCCATGATAACTATAAATACTATCGATAAGTAATTTATGGTTTAATTAATATTAAAAATAACAAATAAATTAGATAAGTATATTAAAATATGCTGACAAAACTTTAATTTTCCAATAATTGGATTAAAATCAATTTTGAACTTTATATAAATTTAATTTTTGTATTAGTATGAATAAAAAAATTAATCGCGATAATTTACTAAAGAAATTTTACTATACTGGTAAACAAATAATTAAAAAAATTCCTTTTTTATTTCATTTGCTAAAAATTATCCAAGATAAAAGGTATTTTTATCACTTTTTGCAAGGTTTAATTACTGATAAAAATTCAAGATCTTTTTTTAGAGATATAGAAAGTAAATTATTTTATCGTAAAAATAGTAAATTATTAGATCAATTTGTTGATGTGAATAATGAAATTAATTTTTTAATAAAAGATGGCTTTATTGAAAATCCTTTAAAAGTAAGTGACTCACAAGTTAGTCAAATTGTTAATTTTTTAAAAACGAAACCCATACATGACCCTGAGCAAAGTTTATTAGGATATTTTTCTTACAATGATAGACCGAAAAATGTAAAAAGGGGTTTTTACAAGTGTGAAGATGTTGTTTTTGCGCCAGATGTACTAAATATTGCGAATAATCCAAAACTAGTATCTATTGCATTTAACTATTTTAAAGCTACTCCAATTATTGATTACATTGGGGCATGGTGGTCATTTCCCTCAGATTCTATCGCTTTAACGCAATCATTTCATAGAGACATTGATACGCTTAATTCGTTAAAGTTTTTTGTGTATCTCAGTAATGTTGATTACAAAAGTGGGCCTCATGTTTATGTTAGAGGTTCACACAACTCATCTCATAAAACCACTAAAGGTAGGCAACATAATGACACAGATTTAGAAAAGAATTTTGATAACAAAAGTTTTGTTTATTTAAAAGGAAATTCTGGCTATTCATTTATGGCAGATACTTTTGGTTTTCATAAAGGGCTAGTTCCAGAAAAAAGTGAAAGATTGGTTCTTCAAATAATTTATACTCTAAATAGTACCCCTTTTGGACCAAAAAAACCATTTATAAATAAAGATGATGCTATTAGATTAATTTCTCATAAATATTCTAATTATATAAACAAGAATATAATTAAAACCTAAGTTAAATTTTAATAAAATTTTAATTTTGTCAAAATAATATTTTACAACAAGATGTTTAATAATATTTAAGATTTATTTATTGATAGGTCTGATATCGACTCTTCCTCTCGTAATTTTATTAAAATTATATCTTTCTTTATATTTTTTGAGTAATGGTAATTTATAATGCTTTGAATGGTTAGTTATTAAATTGAGTTCAGGGTTCATGTCCATTATACAATTTAAAGATCTGTTGTGAGAGATATTATGTAATGTTGATGAGTACTTGGATATAACTCTCTTCAATTTAAGCTTACTGATTAATAATTCTGCTGGAATCATTCCTCGATAACAGGGTTTTAAATAACTATCAATATCAACCGCATGATAACCATAACGGTGAGCTTTTTGTATAAATGAAGAATTTGATTGATTGGATTGTATTGTAAAATCATGAAACTTAATAAAAAAATTTTTACCCTTAGAAGCATACTTTTTTATTAGTTCAAAATTTATCTTATCATAATCTATATCGTTATGAGTTCCCTTGTAAAAATTAATTTGCCAATTTTTAGTTAATAAAAATATTGTATCTGTTCTAGGATATTTTTTTTTAACAGTATTAAAAAACTTTTTTAGAACTTTATTAATTGGTAAATCTTGCATATCTATAAAGTTCGAAAAAAATTTTGGAATTTTACAAACTGTATAACTGTTCAAATCATCATTCAAACTTACGTATGGATAACCTATTGCATCAGAAATTTTTTCTTTAATACTATCTATCATTCTTTTAAAATTTGTAATTTTTATGGTTTTACGATTGTAGTCACTAAATCCATGATCAATTAAAATTCGATTTGTTGTAGGTAATACATTCATAATTGTCGAAGTTCTACTTCCAATATAGACTTTGTCTTGATTAAAGCTTATTTTTTTTAATATACTTTTTTGCAGTTTGCGAAAATTTAAAATATTGATAATTCTAAATCTACTTAATGAAAAAGCAATAGAATTTGTGGTTATAAATTTATTTTTTGAATAAATTTTTTTTTGAGTTAATTTTAAAATATTTATTGATTTTAACTTTGTTTCACCTTGATCTTTTTTAATTTCAATGATTTGATTAAATTCATTATAATCTGCAAATATTTTCTCTAAAATAAAACTGCTGTAAGGTGTATCAATTACTTTGATTAATTTTTTTTTTTTTAATTTACTGCTGATCATCAAATAAAGTTTTTTTAATATAAAAAATTTTTTTATAAAATTTTAAATAGTTTTTTTATTAATTTTTTTAATATTTTTTTTTCCTAATATTGCGTCCTCAACTTTTTCGAATATAAAGTGACCTAAAAAAATATGACATTCTTGAATTCGGGCTGTATTATTTGAAGAAATGACAAGTGGAACATCACAAATATTCTTTGCTTTTCCACCACCTTTGCCTAAAAAACAAATCGAATAAATTTTTTTTTTTTTTGCCTCTTTTAAAACTTTTAAAATATTTATGGAATTACCAGAAGTAGATATACATATTAATACATCATTACTATTAGATAGTGCTTTGAAAGGTCTAAAAAAAATGTCTTCAAAACTATAATCATTACCGCAGGCGGTTAGAGTTGATGTATCTTGTGCTAAAGTAATAGCGGGCAAAGGAATTCTATTTATATTTGGCCTTAATCGCACTAGAAATTCTGCTGCCAAATGTTGCGCATCCGCAGCCGAGCCACCATTTCCACACAACATTATTTTACCACCTTTTTTTAATTTTTTTTTAATATTAGCTATTACATCATATATTTTTTGAGACATTTTCAGTATTTTTCTATGAGAGTAAATATTGTCTTGTAATTGATTTTCTAATTCTAAAAATTTTTTTTGCATTTTATATCAATTTTTAATGTGAGCTCTTAATTTTTTAGCGATTGGCAACTCATCATCTATTATATTACCCAATGATGGTTTTCCTAAAGATAGTAATACTTTATTAATAGATTCACAAAGATTTTTCATTCCAGGGTATTCCAGGGATGCCGCTTGGTCAGATCCATACATTGTCCTATCTAAAGTAATATGTCTCTCGAGTGATGAGATACCTAACATTACTGCTGCTAAAGAAACCACTACACCATTTTCGTGGCCACTATAACCAACATTACAATCATATTCACTTTTTAATTGATTGATTGTCTTAAGGTTAGCGTCCTCAACTTTCATAGGATAAGTAGAGACACAATGCATTAATTCAAAGCTACAATTATTTTTTTTAAAAATACTGATTGCATTATCTATATCCTCTTTTGTAGACATACCAGTTGAAATAAAGGTATGTTTATTTTGTTTTGCTACTTCATTTAAAAAATTTCGATCAACTATCATAGCTGATGCAATCTTATTATATTTTAAATCGTAATTACTCAAAAATTTAAGACTGTTGATGTCCCATGCAGATGCAAACCATTCTATATTTAATTTTTTACAATAATTATCTATTTCATCATACTCTGCTTTCTCAAATTCTAGACCTATTTTTTGCTCTTTTGTAGTTTTTCCCCAAGGGCTTTCGCGAGGCGTATCTAAAATTTTTTTATCATAAACAATATTAATAGTTCTCTTTTGGAATTTTACAGCATCAAAGCCACAGGCTTTTGAATTTTCAATTAACTTTTTAGCTATATTAATATCCCCGTTGTGGTTTATTCCAATTTCTGCAATTAAGTAAGGTTTTTTCATATATTTATTTTAAAATATTATCTTATACTCTATATATTAAAAGAAATGAAAAATACTTCATTCAATCTTAATAGTAAAAATATAATAATAACTGGAGGTTTTGGTTTTTTAGGCACTCAAATTACTGAAGCTTTATTAAATGAAAAAGCTAATGTTTTTGTCATTGATATTAAAAAGCCAAAAAAGAGAGCAAAAGTAAAGCATTTTAAATGTAATATTACAGACGAAAATGAATTAATAAATGTTTTGAAGTTTTTTCAATCAAAAAAGATAAAAATTCATGCTTTGATCAATAATGCAGCTGTGGACTATCCTCCCACAAAATCAAAAAAAAATAATTTAAAACTTGAAACATTCGCAAATGAGTTTTGGGAAAAAGATATCTCAGTCAGTCTTAAGGGAAGCTATCTTTGTACTAAAGTTTTTGGTTCATATATGGCAAAAAATAAGAATGGTACAATTATAAATATTTCATCAGATTTAGGAATTATTGCACCAGACCAAAGAATATATAAAAATATTGGTTTTATTAAACCTGTAACTTATTCGGTTGTTAAACATGGTATAATTGGATTAACTAGATATACGGCGTCATACTGGGGTGATAAAAACATTAGATGTAACGCTATTGCGCCTGGAGGAATTTATAACGGACAAGATGATAAATTTGTAAAAAAAATAAATAAATTAATCCCTCTTGGTAGAATGGCAAAAAAAAAAGAATATAATGGATTAATTTTATTTCTTTGTAGTGATCACTCCTCATACCTAAATGGTTCAGTTATAGTTGCTGATGGTGGTAGAACAATAATCTAGATAAAATGAATAAATCAATAAAAAAAATCGAGACTTCGAAGCAAAGTGAAAATTATCTTTCTGAATTATATTCTACTCAAAGAAGACCTATAACAGATTATCCAATTAAACTTGTGAAGCACCTAAAAAAAAAATATTTAAAAAACCATGAAACAAAAAAAGTATCAGTTTTAGATATCGGATGTGGAAGAGGAGATATACTTAGAGCTTTCAAAGAAATTGGATATGATGTTGCTGGAATAGACCTAAGTGAGGAAGCAATAAAATTATGCGAACCAATAGAAGTAAGACAAATTAATGTAGAAAAAGAAAAAAATGAAAACAATTATGAAAAAAAATTTGATATAATTTTTTCTAAATCTCTAATTGAACATTTGGTACAACCAGTCAAATTTTTTGAATACTGCAAAAAAATGTTAAAAGAAGATGGAACATTAATAGTTTTAACACCAAGTTGGGTGCATCATAACTTTGGACCGTTTTATTTGGATTTCACTCACAGAACACCTTTCACTTTGCACTCACTCAGAGATATTGGAAAATTATGTGGTTTTAATCATTCAAAAGTTGAATATTTTTATCAATTACCTTTAGTTTGGAAATTTAGTTTTTTTAAACAAATTTCGAAGATATTATCGTTCTTAAAGATTCCATACATGCCAATGTATGAGGGTTTAACTTACATAAAGTGGCCTAATGAAATAAATAAATATTTGAGACATTCAAATGAAGTAATGCTATTAGGTATATACAAAATTAAATGAATATTTTTAAAGCATATAATTATCTTATTGAATCTGAAGATACCGGAAGATTAAAAAAAATTTTTGCAAGGTATGAATTATTTAAAAAAACTTTATTAGTGCCCGGGGACATTATCGAATGTGGTGTTTTTAAAGGTACTGGACATATTTTTTGGTTAAAGTTATTAAAAATATTTGACGAGCACTCAATTAAAAAAGTAGTTGGTTTTGATACATTTGCAAACTTTGCTGACTCAATTCTTGAATATGAAAAAAAAAATGCAAAAAAATTTACAAAAGAAGCTAATTATAACACTAAAATATCTATAAAAGAGATTAACAAAAAAATTAAAAATTTAGGCTTAATAAAAAGATCTGAATTAATCAAAGGAGATATAACCAAAACAGCAAAGAAATATGTAGAAAATAATAAAGGATTTAAAATATCATTATTAAGTTTAGATTTAGATACCTATGAGGGAACTAAATCATCTTTAAATGTATTTTATAAGAAAATATCAAGAAATGGAATTATAATTCTAGATGAATATGGTAAGCGAGGATGGGGGGAAACAGATGCCGTTGATGAATTTCTTGAAAATCACAAAGAATTAGAAATTAAAACAATAGAATATTCAAATCAACCTACTGCTTACATTGTTAAAAAATTATAAAAATGTATTGTTTATTGGTTTAGGATCTATAGGACAAAGGCATTACAGAAACTATAAACAAATAGTTAAAAACTGTAATTTTTTTGCTATTAGAAAAATAAAAAAAAGTCCTGAGCTTAGTAAAAATAATTTTGTAAAAAGAGCTAGACTTGATTTAAAAAAGCATAATATAAAAGAAATAAGTGAAACTAATTCACTCAAAAAAAAAATTTGATGTTGTTTTCATATGTAACCCTTCAAGTTTACATATTAGATATGCTTTAAAATTTGCAAAAAAAGGTACTGCTCTCTTCATTGAAAAACCTTTATCACACAATTTATTTGGCTTAAAAAAACTAAAAGAAAAAATAAAAAAAAATAATATAATATGTGCTGTTGGCTATCAATTGAGATACCATAAATTTTTAAACAAAATTAAAAAAATCATAGACTCCGATGATTTAGGTAAAATAAAAAAAGTAGAAATTTATAATCAACATTATTTGCCGTATCACCATAGATATGAAAATTATAGAATAGGATATGCTGCAAGAAAAAAATTAGGTGGAGGGGTGTTATTATGCTTTATTCACGATGTTGATTATGTAAATTTTCTTTTTGGCATACCAAAAAGTATAAGATGTATTTCAGGAAAAAAAAGTAATCTTGAGATAGATGTCGAAGATTATGCTGACATATATAGCAATCATTGTTTAAATGATCATAAATTTAAAGTAAATATTAAACTTGATTTCATAAAAAAAAAAGAAAAACGAAAATGTGATATCTTATTCCAATATGGAAAAATCAACTGGGATTTAAAAACAGATGAGTTAAAAATCGAAAAAAAAGGAAAGATTGTTATGAAATATGCAAATAAGGTTTCAAGGAATTTATTATTTAAAAAACAACTAGAATTGTTTCATAAAAGTATAAAATCAAAATCAACCCCCATTAGTAACTTAGATAATGGAATTTTAAGTTTAAAAGTCGTAATGCTTGCCAAAAAATCAAATAAAATTAACAAGCAAATTCAAATTAATTAAAATTTTTTAATAAATGCTAAATTGTTTTTAGCTGTAGAAAAAAAGTGTTTTCCTCTATTTGTTTCAAAAGTTAATGTTCGATTATACTTTATTTTTTTTAAGTATCTAAATATAATTTTAAAATTAATTAATCCGTCCCCTAAAACTACATTGTTTCCAAAATTATCTCTATCTTTAATATGGATGTGATTGATAAGGTTTTTTGTTCTTTTTAGATAATTAATTATAGACTTATTTGTTTTATGTATAAGAAAAATATTTCCAATATCAAAGGTAATTTTAAACAAATCGTTTTTTAGATCTTTTTTTAACTTTAAAATTTTTTTAAAAGGGACCTCAACTTCAAATGAAATTTCTATATTTTTTTTTTTTGAAACAATTAAAAAGTACCGAAGGACATTCTTTAGTTTAGGGTAATTTTTTTTTTCAAAAAATACACTTGAAATTGGGATTATTAGAGTTGAGTTTTGAAATAAAGAAAGCTTATCAGTTATTTTATTGAAATAATTTTTATAATTGTTACTTATCAAACTTTTTTTAAAAGCATAATTATCACACAAAATAATTTTTTTTAATTTTGTTTGTAGAATTTTTTTTTTTAAAATAAGTTCATTTTTATTCCAAATTGGACTATTGTCATAAATTTTAGTTGTAAACAGTTCGATATAATCTAATTTAGTTTTTTTTAATCTAATGAATTCTATTTTCCATTTTTTTGGAAGATATTGGAGTACACCAGTTTTTGATTTTGAAAGTCGCCCTTGCATAATTCCAAATAGCATTTTTTTTAAACTAATTTTAAATCTTGTTTACTATCAATATCCAATACTGGATTTGTAATGTAAGGAAGTATTTTATTTCCATAGATTTTTTTTGTTTTCAGAATATGACTTGTCTTTAAAATATCAATGTATCCATTAGGTAGATAAGTAATTGGGTAATTTTGTCTAGGTTTACTATGGTATTCTCCACTATATCTTTCATCAAAAAAACCCTTTAAAAATTTTCCTCTTATTTTAAAAAGTTTTTGAGGTGGTTGAGAAAAAATACTTACAGATCGCATTGATGTAGATATTTTTTTATTCTTTAAAAACCACTTAATTCCTTTTTCAAAAGTTTTTAGTTCTCTATTAGGACTTGTGGGTCTTAAATGAATAATTAAGTCTGGATAATATTTTTCTTTTTTAATCAGATAGTTTAGGACATGAAAAATCCAACCTGAATCATTGGAATTATTTTGGGATATTTTGGTTGGCCTTAAAAAGGGAACTTCAGCTCCAAGTTTTTTTGATAAATTTGCATACTTTTTTGAATCTGTCGAGACGATGACTCTATCAATCATTTTTGAATTTAGAGCTAATTTAATTGAATGATATATTAATGGCCTTCCTTTATGCAAAATAATATTTTTATTTTTGATAGTTTCTGAGCCAGACCTAGCTGGTATAACAGCAATAATTTTTATATTTTTAAGTCTCATATTTTATTGTAATACTATAAAATAAAATTACAAAACAAAGAAAATAATTTATATCCAATCAATAATATCTAATGATACTTTTAATAAATATGATTTCACAAGAAATCAAAAAAATTAGTTTAATTAAGAAAAATAATGTTTGACCATATGATAAGATTTTTAAAAAAGAATATAAAAAAAAATAATTTTTTATATTTCTTTCTAAAAACAAAAGTAATATTTTTTAGAAAGTGTATTGATTTTATAATAAGAAATTCAGGTCTATTAAATATAAAAGAACCTCGTAAAAATAATTTAAATATTTTTGTATTTGATACTAGGGTTAACAGTATATTATTTGATAGTTTAGCATACTTAATTAGAGCAAGTAATTTTTTTTACAAGGATAAATGGAATATTATTATTTACGAAGATGATTCGCGTAGATACGCAGATAAACATGTTTCTAAAGAAATATACTTAAATTATTTAATCAATATTTTTCTTCAGACTTTGTTAATTCTACCTAATCCCCCAACCTCAATCAAATTTGTTAAAAATAGTTATGAACTCCTTAATATTATAAGAAAATCAAAAAAAATATTTCCTGAAGATTATAACTATTTAAACGACAGTAGTGCATATCTAGTTAAAGATTTTAATGAGAAAGATTTTCAAAATTTTAAAGTTAACCAACCAATATTAAAAGCTACAAAATTTCATTCTGAAATATTTGAAAATTACCTTAAATATAGAGACATTAAAAAATATATTACAATTACTATAAGAGGTAAAAATTGGAATGATGCTCATTGGAACACAGATCTTGATGATATGAAATTGTATTTTGATTTTATTAAAAAAAACGATTTAAAAGATTATGATATATTAATTTTACCTGATACTCAGCAAGATGTTCCAAAAGAAATAATTGATTTTATTAAAAAAAATAAGTTGAAATTCTATATATTTAGCCAAGGTTCCTTTTCAATACCTATGAGGTTTTTAGCTTATTCAAGATCTTCGTTTAATTTCGGATCTTCAAATGGACCTACAATGATATTTTTTTTTATTAGCAACAATACATTTCAAATACAAAAAGACCCTTTCCAAAGTGATGATAACCGATTATTTGTAGATAAATTTAATAAAAATATATTTTTAGATAGAAGGTTTATTTTTTATGAAAAGCATACTTACAAAAAAGAAAAATAATAATAGAATTTAAAAATGAGGTTATTTGATATAGCAATAATTGGAAATGGAATTATTGGAACTCTACTAGCTTATAATCTCAAAGACAAAAAAAAAATTTGTCTTATAGGAAAATCTAAAAGACCTGGATCAGCAAGTACTGCATCTGGCGCAATGTTAAATATATTTGGTGAAATTGATTATGATATTTCCACAGACAACTACTTAGAGCAAAAAATTAAAATAGGACTAAGAGCCCAAAAACTATGGACAAAATTTAAAAAAAAAATTAAGAATAAAAATAATATATTTTGTGCTGATGATACGATCATATTTAAATCAAAAAACAGTACACTCTTAGAAAAGAAGTGTTTTAAAGCGATTGCACGATATGCAAAACTTCATAATATTTATTCTGACAAACATAAAAAATTAAAGGAACTAAAAAAAAATAGTAAATTTAAAAAAATTGATACTTTTTTAATAAAAAATGAGGGTGCAGTAAATTCAAAAAAGTTATTTGATTTTCTAGACAGTGCAATTTTTAGCAAGATTAAAAATGTCAATACTGAAGCAAACTCAATAAATAAAAAAAAAAAAAATTATTCAATTAGATTGGAAAACGGTGAGACTATTAATGCAAAAAAAATTGTAATTTGTGCTGGGTCTTTTTCTAAAAAAATTCTAAAGGGATCAAAATTAAATATTCTTGATTTGTATTACGGTGTAGGATCAGCATTTAATTTAAATGATAATAAAAAAATTTTAATAAATAAAATCCCAAAAAGAACAGTAATAAGATCTCCAAACAGAGGAAGTACTTGTGGTATACATGTAGTTCCGAAATCAAATAATGAATATTATCTTGGAGCAGGTAGTAATATATCTCACAAACCAAACTATAATCATAGAACTGGTACATTTAGTTACCTTTTAGGTTGTGCAGAAAAAGAGATATTTGGTAATTTTACTAAAGTTGATTGTCAACCTGTTATTGGTTTTAGACCTGTCTCATTTGACGGAAAACCAATGATTGGCCCACTTAACAAAGATATATTTGTTGCTACAGGAACAAAAAGAGATGGTCTTACTTTAAGTCCAATTATTGTGGAATACATTAAAAATTGGTTAGTAGACAATAGTTTTAAAGATGAGGATTTCAAAAAATGGGTTCCAAACAGAAAACCTATAAGTTATGGAACTCAATCATTTTCAACAGGTGTCTATGTCAACAACAAAATTGCAGGATTGTTAGAACATAATGATATTAGTAAAAATGAAGTGACAAGAGTAAAAAAAGAATTAAAAATTGAGTCTAAAAAATTTCATAAAAAAATTATTAAATTAAAAAAATTGAAAGATACCTTTGGAGTACATCCTGAAATTTTAAATATATTTTAATACGTATGGAAATAAAAAATTTTTTTGATTCATCATCTAGATCCATAAACAAAAGAAAAAAAATACTTACTCAAACAAAAAAATTTAAATTGAAAAGTTATTATAATTTTGGATACGACTACTACGATAATAAAAACCTACCATTTGGATATGGAGGATATAAATATGATGGAAGACACAAAAAAAATATAAAAAAGATCATCGAATTTTTTAAACTATCAAATAATTTTACGATTGCTGAGTTTGGTTGTGCAAAAGGTTATGTACTTGCAGAATTTAAGAAAAAAAAATTTCAGGTGATTGGTTTTGAAAAAAGTGACTATGCTATAAAAAATTGTCATCCACTTTTAAAAAAAAAAATTATAAAAGTTCAAAAAATTAATCAATTAGAGAAACATGAATTTGATTTTTTAATATGCAAAGATGTTATACCCAGTCTTACTGAAAAACAAATTAAATATTTAATTGAAACAGCGATATATAAATCTAAAGTACCTCCATACTTTATAATTCAAACATTCAAAAATAAAAAAGATATTAATTTTTATAAACAATGGGACAAAACTCATATCACTTTAAAAGATAAAAAAGACTGGTCGTTTTTTTTAAAAAAATATAATAAGAAAATATTTTATTCATTCAACTTTCTTTTTTAATATTTTATTAAAAATAAAAAAATTAAATATTATTTAATTAATAATTTTATATTTTTAAGTAAATCATTAAGCGTAATGACCTTTTTATTTCCTACAACATTTGCATGTAGACCTGCATAAACATTTCCTATAAATGGAATTAATTCTGGTTCAATTTTAATATCGTTAAGTAATGAAGTAACAATAAAATATGCATCCCCACAACCAGTAGTATCTACTACATTTTGAAAAATAGCTGGAGATTCATTGGCTTTTTTATTTTTAAAAAAAATACTACCTTTGCTACCTAAAGTTATAGAAAAGTTTTTGTGCTTTTCATTTTCAATTAGATACTTTTTTAATTTTATAACATCCTCTGCAAAGTTTAATCTTCGATCAAGAAAATATTCGCTCTTATTTATAGAAAAATAACTACTTTTTTTGTATTTTGAAATATGATTAAAATTTTTATTTATAGAGTTTGTATGTGTATTAACAGAGTAATTTATTTTATTTATAAAATTATAAAAATTAAAGGGAAAAAAATCAAAGCCAAAATCAATTATTATAATTTTATTTCTTTTTTTTCTAAAATGATTAATTTTTCTTTTTAATAAACTATATATGTCTGACTTTCTATGAGGTTCTTCAAAATAATACATCTGATGTAATTTTTCCATTCTTCCAACATTAATAATACGATCAATTTCTGGTATTTTTTGGTATTGATTTATTGAAATTACTTTAACTTTTTTATCTAAATTTTTCTTTAATTCTTTTTTCTTACCATAAGTAATTAAATTAACTTTAGCCCCTAAAGCATTTGCCATTTGTGCTACCGCCAAAACTCCACCGGCATAATTTTCTTTATTTTTAAATATCGATGCAAGTGTTGGGCTTTTGGATGATATTCCCTCAGTTTGGCAAAAAATATAATTATCAAATATTGGATCTCCAATCAGACATATCTCTGATTTTTTCAAAGCTAAAATTTTATTTTCTATATAGTCAAATGTAAATTTTTTACTTAGGATATTTAAATAAGATTGAGTTTTATCATTTAAATTTGTAAACTTAGATTTAATAATTTCAGAAGAACTAAATTTTTTTTGTTTTGTATATACTAACTTACATTTTATTGTTTTAAGAAATTTTTTTTCTTTTTCAAAATTTTTATTTGAAATATGATTTTTATTTGCATATTCAATATCCTTTACAAAATAATTTGGCTTAATTATCTTCAAAGTATTAATACAATCAAAATCGTCCGATATTATTACATAATCTACAGTATTTAGTGAAAGTAACGATTTTGCTCTAATAACACTACTAAACAATGGTCTATCTGGTCCCTTATTTACAAATTTATCATTTGTTAGACTAACAACTAATATTTGTCCATTTTTTTTTGCTTCCTCAAAATGTATAATATGTCCATAGTGCAAAACATCAAAAACACCATGACACATAACAATTTTTTTTTCTTTTCTTAACTTATTAATTATATTTAAATTTTTTTTATCTAAAATTATTTTCTGTTTCATAAAATTTATTCATTAAATTGCATATGTATTTTATTTCACTTTTTTTTAAATTTTCTCTTATTGGTAAATTTAATGATTTTTTTTCTAATATTTCACAATTATTTAATTTAATTTTTTGTGGAAATATTTTTTTAAAAGCATTTTGTTTATAAATTGGGATATGAAAATATTTCATAGCCATTACACTATTTTTATTCAAAAACTTAAATAACTTGTCTCTTTTATTGCACATTACAACAAAAAATTGGTATGAGCTAATTACATTTTTTTTATTTAAATCAAAATGAAAATATTTTCTATTTAAATATTTGTGATAAACTTTAGTATTTATGTTTCTACATCTAATTGTTTTTTTTATTTCTTTTAATTTTTGAATTAAAATTTTTGCCTGTAATTCATCCATTCTTGAATTAAATCCAAATTCATTGCATACATCGCGACTTTCTGGAGAAATACCGTGATTCCGTAAAAGTTTAATTCTATTAATCAATTTTTTGTTATTTGAAACTACATATCCACCATCTCTAAAGGAAAAAAAGGTTTTTGTTGGATGAGTTGAAAAACAAGCAATATCTGATAGCTGTCCTGGACTTATTTTATTATAAGTTGCTCCAAAAGCTTGGGCTGCATCCTCAATAAATTTTAGTTTATATTTGTTGCATATTATTTTTATTTTTTGGACATTAGTCATTTTACCATTTAAATGTACTGTCAGGATAGCTTTAGTTTTTTTTTGTAATATTTTTTTCAATTAAATCTTCATTAAAATTTTGATCTAATTTGATATCAATAAATTTTGGAATTAAACCCACATGAATTATTGCCGCTATTGTAGAGTACCAAGTATTTGGAGTGGTGATAATTTCATCTCCCTTTTTCAGATTTAATGAAAAAAGAGCCATAAGTAAAGCATCTGTTCCTGAATTAAGAGTAGCACAATATTTTACGTTTAAAAAACTACATATTTTATTTTCTAAAGTAATATTATTTTTATTTGAAATATATTGACCAGACTCCATCACATAACTAAAAATATTTAAATATTTTTTTTTATTTTTTTTATAAGATGATGCTAGATCTAAGTAATTAATTTTATTTTGTTGCATTTTATTAATGGTTTTTTATATACTTATTCATATGAATAGTAAAATATTAGTAACTGGAGGAGCTGGATACGTAGGAACAACCCTTGTGCCACTATTGCTTAATTTAAAATATAAAGTTCTAGTTATTGATACTTTTTGGTTTGGTAATTACTTGCCTATAAATCAAAATTTAAAAATAATAAAAAAAAATATTCTTGATATTACACAAAAAGATGTAAAAGGTGTCCATTCAATAATTCATTTGGCATCAGTAGCTAATGACACAGCATCTGATTTAGATCCAAAATTAACTTGGGAGATATCGTGTCTTGGCACTAAACATCTATGCGATATTGCTAGTAAAGTTGGTGTGAAAAAATTTATATTTGCATCATCTGGTAGTGTATACGGTGTTAAAAAAGAAAAAAAAGTAAATGAAAAATTAAATTGTGAGCCAATATCAGATTATAATAAAACAAAAATAGTGGCTGAAAAAATAGTAGAAAGTTATAAAAAAAACTTTAAATATTATAACATTAGACCATCAACTCTTTATGGACCCTCACCAAGAATGAGACTTGATTTAACACTTAATATTTTAACTAAGCATGCAGCTTTAAATAATCAAATAAAAGTATTTGGGGGGAAACAGTGGAGACCTTTTTTGCATGTTAAAGATATGGCAAATGTTTATATTCACTTTCTTAAAAATGATTTAGAACAAGGCTCTTATAACGCGTCAGATGGCAATCTTAGAGTAATAGATAAGGCAAAAATTATTCAAAAGATGAGCAAAAATTGTAGAATTAAAATTACAAAAAGTAATGATATCAGATCGTATAGATTATCCTCAGAAAAACTTGTAAAAACTGGATTTAAATTTAAATATAAATTAATACCTTCATTGAAAGAAATGTTTATCATGTTTAAAGTTGGTAAAATTAAAGACTTACCAAATTTTTATTCATTAAAGTGGCTTTCAGAATTTAAAAATAAAACTTAAATTTTCTTAAAAATAGTTTTTATCCAATTTTGATTGTATCCTATTGATTTGTCATCAATAATAAAATCGTAATATATCTTTCCAAAAATTAATTTATGATATTTAAGTTTCCAGGATTTTAAAGAATTAATTGTTAATTTATATAATTTTTTTTTAATAAGTGGAACATTACCACGGTATCTTGTCATGCCTCTGGCAGTATAAATTACAATAGTATGACCATCATCATAAAGTTTATTTATAGCTCTTATAGCTGAAGGAATTGATTTAGATTTATTATAATTTATTAAGTCAGAATTTTTATAATTCGTGTTCTTACAAATTACTCCATCTAAGTCAAAACAAAATAATTTTTTTCTAAATTTCATTAATAAAAATGTTTTCAACTTATAAGAAAAAACTATAATAATTTATTAATTTTAATCAATAAAAGTATTTATCTTATAGATAAAATTAAATATATAACATACTTAATTAAAAAAAACCAAAAATTGTTTATATGAAAAAAATATTAATTTTAGGAGCTAACTCATATGCAGGTACAGCTTTTGTAAAGTATTTACTAAAAAAAAAATATAAAGTTTTTTCAACAAGCAGATCATCAGAGAAAAAAAGTCCGTTCGATATTTATAAAGAAAATATAAATAATCGAAATTATAAATTTCAGAAGATAGATATAAATAAAGATAAAGATTTAAACGAATTGAACAAAATGATTAAAATAAATAAAGTGCAAATTATAGTCGATTTTGGAAGTCAATCTATGGTGGGGCAAAGCTGGGAAACACCTGAAGATTGGGTAAGGACTAATTGTTTAGGTAAACTAAATCTTATAAGGAATTTAAGCAAAATTAAAGGAATTAAATACATTAGGATCTCAACGCCAGAAGTTTATGGTAATAATATAAAGAAAATTAATGAGAATGACAAAATCTATCCCTCAACACCATATGCTATAACTCAAGCAACAGCTGATTTTTTTACTTTCGCATATACAAAATTTAAAAGTCTTAATTCTATTACCTTACGATTTGCAAATTTTTATGGTCCAGGACAACAGTTATACAGAATAATTCCAAAAACTATAATATCAATTTTAAAAAATAAAAAACTAAATATACATGGAGATGGGAGTTCGCTAAGATCATTCATATATGCTGATGATTTTTGTGAAAGTATAATATTAGCAATAAAAAATGGAAAAAAAAATGAAGTTTATAATATTTCACCTTCAAGAGAAATTTCTATTTTAAATCTTGTTAAGCTGATTTGTAAATTAATGAAGTATGATGAAAAAAAACTGATTATTTTTTCAAAAGATAGAGTTGGCAAAGATTCGAGATATATGATGAATAACCATAAGGCTAGAAAAAAACTAAAGTGGAAATCTAAAACTACTCTAGAAAATGGTCTAAAAAAAACAATTATTTGGCATATAGAAAATTTTAGCAAATTAAAAAAATTTAATACATCTTATATTCATAAGAAATAGAAAGAATAAAAGGAATAATAAATAATATTTAATTTAAAATTTCTTATTTGCAATGAAGTCTACAATTGATAGTAACCAAATATGGTGGGTCATTTCCACTAAATTATAATTTTTACTGTTTAGCCAAAAGTTTATATGTCCTATTTTTTTGACTTTATTTTTTTTATCAAAACCAGTAAAAGTGATTACTTTACAACCTATTTTTTTGGCAAAGTTTGCGCCATTTATAATATTTTTTGATTCACCACTGCTACTTATACAAATCAAAAGGTCTCCTTTATCTGCATAGAAGGATAAAGCTTTTTTTATCCAATTCTCATAGCCATAATCATTTGAGAAGCAAGTTAATAGATCAGCTTCATTAAAATTTATGGATCTTATTTTACAAATTTTTGTTAAGTCAACACTCACATGGCTTGCCATTGCAGCACTTCCACCATTACCTACTATAATTACCTTTTTTTTATTCTTTTTAATTTTTTTAAGAAATTTGATAGTCTTGGAAAAATCATTGTAATTTAAATCAGTAGCAAGATTGGAGAATTTATTTAGATATCTGGCGATGTAATTTTTTTTAACCATGAAAGTATATATATATATTTATTATTAATTTTTAAACTTTTAATTTTAACTTTAAAATACAATTAAAGGTAAATTATAATAATAGAAATATCATTAATTTATGGATCTTATTTTACAAATTTTTGTTAAGTCAACACTCACATGGCTTGCCATTGC
>MDTB01121941.1_pt1 | contig 17717 bp, 15 predicted proteins | sample 811161 | NCBI WGS metagenome assembly MDTB01 (sample SAMN05326650, study PRJNA326480) | marine metagenome | isolation source: seawater | place: Mediterranean Sea | collected 2009
AGCTCTGCTGAATTTGCTACTGCTTCAATTAATTCTGATTTATTCATTGATGATTAATCCCTGATGGCTATTATTATTAGTGTTGAGGTTATCGGCATTAAGGATGTGAACACGATTTTCGAATGCTTTATTTTGTTATATATGAACTAAGCTCTGGTGTTAGTGTGTGTACTTATAAAACACGTACAAATCGTTAATGCGAGGATAATTTATACCAGTTTGACGCCCATAAAGCCATCGAAAATAATGATTTAGTGATGTTGAAGCGGCTCTTTTTTGTCATTTTCAGAGTGAATCTTCTTCTTCAATGCCTCAATGTCTTCACCGTCTTCCAGCGCCGTAGGTGTTTCCTTTAATGCAATTTCAAGCACTTCATCAATCCAGCGAACGCAGCGTATATCGAGATGACCACGCACATTATCAGGGATGTCGGCCAGGTCTTTCTCATTTTCTTGCGGAATGATGATCGTTTTAATTCCACCACGGTGTGCAGCCAGCAGTTTTTCTTTCAGCCCGCCTATCGGTAACACTTCCCCACGTAACGTTATTTCGCCTGTCATCGCCACTTCAGCTTTGACTGGTATACCTGATAATGCTGACGCCAGTGCCGTGGTCATACCAATCCCAGCGCTGGGACCGTCTTTAGGTACCGCACCTTCTGGCACGTGAATATGGATATCAACTTTTTCATAAAACTCAGGTCTCACACCGAGTTTATTGGCGCGACTGCGGACAACGGTTTGCGCCACTTGAATAGATTCCTTCATGACATCAGCTAAATTTCCAGTCGGTGTAAGCTTACCCTTACCGTGGACGAGTTCAGCCTCGATAGTGAGTAATTCACCACCGACTTCTGTCCACGCCAGACCAGTCACTTGTCCCACTTGGTCATTTTCTTCTGCGAGTCCATAACGGAACTTGCGCACCCCGAGATAATCACCGATGTTGGCCTCTGTGACTTTAACCTTAGTATCTGTTTTTCCTAACACTAAGGACTTAACCACTTTACGACAGACTTTGGATATTTCTCGCTCGAGATTACGCACTCCTGCTTCGCGCGTGTAATAACGCACAATATCCCGCACAGCTTCGGTGCTGATTGAAATTTCTTTATCTTTAAGACCATTCGATTTTACCTGCTTGGGAATGAGATAATTAATAGCAATATTGGTTTTCTCGTCTTCGGTATAACCGGGTATGCGGATCACCTCCATACGGTCAAGCAAAGGCCCCGGTATGTTCATACTGTTCGATGTTGCCACGAACATAATATCTGAGAGATCAAAGTCCACTTCCAGATAGTGGTCAGCAAATGTATTATTTTGCTCAGGATCGAGTACCTCGAGCATGGCCGATGCCGGGTCGCCTCTGAAGTCCATCGCCATTTTGTCAATTTCATCAAGTAGGAAGAGAGGGTTACGCACGCCTACTTTAGATAGATTTTGGATTATTTTGCCTGGCATAGAGCCGATATAGGTTCTGCGATGACCGCGAATTTCAGCCTCATCACGCACGCCACCCAAGGACATACGTGTGAATTTGCGACCAGTAGCGCGGGCGATCGATTTACCCAGCGATGTCTTACCCACTCCAGGTGGACCCACTAGACACAGGATAGGCCCTTTTAATTTTTTAACTCTCTGTTGTACGGCGAGGTACTCAAGGATGCGCTCCTTGACCTTCTCCAAGCCGTAGTGATCTTGATTTAAAACTTTCTCGGCATGATCTAGTTTGCGATTAATTTTACTGCGCTTTTTCCACGGCGCACCGACTAGCCAATCAATGTAATTACGCACCACAGTTGCTTCAGCAGACATCGGTGACATCATTTTGAGTTTGTTGAGCTCCGAGTTAGCTTTTTCAGCTGCTTCTGTAGACATGCCCGACTCTTCAATTTTCTTGGTCAGATCTTCTATCTCATTAGGTGCGTCTTCCATCTCACCCAGCTCTTTCTGAATCGCTTTCATTTGCTCATTCAAATAGTATTCACGCTGACTTTTTTCCATCTGTTGCTTCACTCGACCGCGGATGCGTTTTTCTATTTGAAGTACATCTAATTCGGCCTCAATCAGGTTGCTTAAATGTTCTAAACGCTCTTGCACAGAGACAATTTCCAGAACCGCCTGCTTCTCTTCAAGTTTAAGCGCCATATGCGCAGCGATGGTATCTGACAAACGTTCTGGTTCGTCGATACCCGAGAGTGAAGTCAGAACTTCGGGCGGAACTTTCTTATTCAGTTTGACGTATTGTTCGAACAAGCCAATGATAGAACGGGACAACACATCGAGTTGTTTCTCGTCCCCAGGTTCTGCCGCAAGCAGACCGGTGATATTGGCAGTGAAGTAGTCTTCACCGTCTTTAAAATTGACCACTGCGACTCGTTCCGCACCCTCGACCAAGACTTTGATCGTGCCATCTGGCAGTTTCAACAACTGCAGAATGGTTGCCAGCGTGCCGATGGTGTAGAAGTCTTCCGTACTAGGATCATCAAGCTCAGCACTTTTTTGGGCAACTAGCAGTATTTGCTTGTTACTGGCCATGGCTGCGTCGAGCGCCTTGATTGATTTCTCCCGCCCAACGAACAATGGGATAACCATATTGGGATAAACAACGACGTCACGCAGTGGCAATACAGGTACCACGAGATTACTTGGCATATCGTTATCAGACGGAGTGTTTTGATCAGTCATCGAGACTCCTTTGAGTCTTAATTATTCGAATTAATGCAACAGTTAGATCATATATAGGGCTACCCTCGGCAAATTTCAAGCTGAGAGGTGTATACAAGTATTAAGTTTGCTGAAAGGACGTCTACAAGTGACGTATATTGGTTATTAATAGACCAACTGCGCGGCTGAGACTGTACCCAGCCTATTCATAAGGAAATGTATGCTGGAAAGTGTATGCTTAATCTTCAGCCGCAGTTTTTTCGAATTCGTTTGAGGCGTAGATCAAATATGGCTCGGCGTCACCTTTGATAACAGATTCGTCGACCACAACCTTACTGACACCCTCTGTTGAAGGCAGTTCATACATAGTATCGAGCAACACATTCTCTAATATCGTGCGCAGTCCACGTGCACCTGTCTTACGCTCCATCGCTTTTTGTGCGACCGCCGACAAAGCATTCGGGCGAAATTCAATATCCGCATTTTCCATTTCAAACAGACGCGTATATTGTTTAGTGAGAGCATTCTTGGGCTCGGTCAAAATCCTGACTAACGCTTCCTCATTTAATTCTTCTAGGGTCGCGACCACAGGTAGTCGTCCAACAAACTCAGGTATCAAGCCATAGCGGATGAGATCTTCAGGCTCGACATTGTGCAGGACTTCACCGAATGCTATGTCTTCATTGCGCACACGCACCTCGGCGGAGAAGCCAATCCCAGTCTTTTCGGTACGATCTAGAATAACTTTATCTAGACCGGCAAAAGCACCACCACAAATAAACAATATATTACTGGTATCGACTTGCAGAAATTCTTGTTGTGGGTGTTTACGTCCACCCTGCGGAGGGACCGAAGCGACTGTACCCTCAATAAGTTTTAACAGTGCCTGTTGAACACCCTCACCTGAAACATCTCGGGTGATGGAAGGATTGTCTGATTTACGTGAAATCTTGTCGATTTCATCAATGTAGACGATACCAGTCTGGGCTTTCTCGACATCGTAATCACATTTTTGCAACAGCTTCTGAATGATGTTCTCTACATCTTCACCCACGTAACCGGCTTCTGTCAGGGTAGTGGCGTCAGCAATCGTGAAAGGCACATTGAGAAGTCTGGCCAAAGTCTCGGCAAGCAAAGTCTTACCCGAACCCGTTGGCCCAACCAGCAATATATTGCTTTTGGCAAGCTCGACACCATCTCTGGACGATTGGCTGGCCTCGAGACGCTTGTAGTGATTATAAACCGCCACGGACAACACCTTTTTAGCGCCTTCCTGACCAATAACGTATTCGTCAAGAATGTCATTGATTTCTCTGGGCTTGGGTAGTTTATTGTCACCCGAAGATGATTGATCCTGCATTTCCTCGCGAATGATGTCATTACACAATTCGACACACTCATCGCAAATAAAGACTGAGGGACCTGCGATTAGCTTTCTGACTTCATGCTGACTTTTGCCACAAAATGAGCAATACAGCAGTTTGCTGGAATCAGTTTCTTTTTTGTTGTCGTCTTCGCTCATTTTGAGGTCCTGTACTTAGAGAGAGCTGAATCAAGCTCGAAATAATCAGTCTGATTGTGAATGCTTATTTTATGCATAAACAAGCTTGGGTGAAAGTGCACAACGACTAAACACGCTGGTTTATCCGATATTCAGCAATGAATACAGATAGTTATAACAATTGAACCTGCACAAAGTCGTTATTCAGCATCGCGTGAGGTGAGCACCTTATCGATTAGGCCGTATTCTTGTGCCTGAGAACTGTCCATGAAATTATCGCGCTCAGTGTCCTGCGCGATCGTCTCCATACTCTGACCGGTATGGTGTGCGAGTACACGATTAAGCTTTTCTCTGATATTGAGAATTTCTCTGGCATGAATATCGAAGTCTGAAGCTTGTCCTTGGAAGCCACCCAGCGGCTGATGAATCATCATGCGCGAGTGCGGTAAAGCATAGCGTTTACCCGCTGCGCCGCCGGCTAATAGGACCGCCCCCATACTTGCTGCTTGGCCGATACACAGAGTACTAATGTCAGGTTTTGCAAATTGCATGGTGTCATAAATTGCCATGCCCGCCGTGACTGATCCTCCGGGTGAATTGATATATAGTGAGATGTCTTTTTCTGGATTCTCGGATTCCAGGAACAGGATTTGAGCAACGATCAGATTAGCCATGTGATCTTCCACTGGGCCAACCACAAAAATGACGCGCTCTTTGAGCAGCCGGGAGTAGATGTCATAGGCACGCTCACCACGCGCAGATTGTTCCACTACCATCGGAACAAGATTCATCATAGGTGCTTGCTGTTCAAAATCCTTCATAGAGATAACCTCAATATTGTGTTTAGACACTAGTATAACGACATCAGCTAAGGATGCTGGTCAGCTATACTTTACACCGCTTCAACGGCTCTTAACAATGTCCTCGAAAGCCACTTTATTTTCAACAACTTTAACCTGGCCGATAATCGTTTCTACCACCTGGTCTTCCATTACCAGTGATTCAATTTGTGCTCGGGCTTGATTGTTTGTGGTGTAATATTTCACTACCTCTTCACTGTCAGAATACTGCCGCGCAAGTTCGTATATGTGTGAGTTCACTCGGCTGGCGTCCACTTGTATTTTATTTTTTTGCACGATCTGGGAAATAAGTAGCCCTAATTTGACGCGTTGTTTAGCCTCATCAATGAACAGGTCATCACCCAGTTGTGTCTCACCTTCCACCTTGTAATTTTTTGACGCTTGTTCCCTCAAGGTGGCAATCTCTTGCTGAACCATACTTTCAGGTAACTCTATTTCATGCTTTTCAAGTAAGAGCTGCATGACTGCTTGCTTAGATTGGGTCAGTACTTGTCTCTTTACCTCGCCCTCGAGGGATGATTTTATTTCATCTCTAAATGATTCAACTGGACCGCTAACACCCAGTTTAGTCAGGAATTCCTGATCAATGTCAGGCAGGGTACCCACTTCTAATTTTTTTAGTTCAACATCAAACTCAGTGTCTTTGCCAGCCAACTTCTCATTACTGTAGTCTTCTGGAAATTGCACAGTAAAGGTTTTTTTATCCCCGGTTTTCATGCCATAGATAGGTGCTTCAAAGCCCTCTATCATGTTACTTTCACCCAGAATCATGCTGAAGTCCTCTGCCTTTCCACCCTCAAACTCCTCGCCATCAAGACGACCAACAAAATCAATGGTCACACGTTGACCCTGCTCTGCCTCAGTCTCTGCTTCCTGCCAGTCCATACTCTGCTTTTGAATACGCAACTGTGCATCATCAATATTTTGTTCCTCCACATCTGCACTATCTAAGGAGACTTCGCACTCACTAAAGTCAACAAGTTCAAATTCTGGCACTATGTCGAGGCTAGCAACAAACACGATATCCTCACCGGGGGCTATCTCTTTGGGCTCAATTTGAGGACTGGAAGCAGGATTAAGTTGTTCTTGTACGACAGCTTCCTGGTAAGCAGTTTGCATTTCTTGCATGATCACTTCTTGCTGCACTCGGTCACCATGGCGTTGTCTGACTATCGTTAATGGCACCTTACCCGGACGGAATCCATCAACCTTGATAGTGCCTTTGAGAGAATTCAGGCGCTTTAACACTTCCGACTGTATTTTATCGCTGGGCACAGTAATAGTGAGTTTTCTGCCTAATGAGCTGGTCTCTTCAAGCGTTACTTGCATGTTGTGATTCCTAATTTAAGAACGTGAATGATGTGCATAATATCATTCAGAATGAATAAATAATGAATGGTGCGAAAGGAGAGACTCGAACTCTCACGCCTTGCGGCACTGGAACCTAAATCCAGCGCGTCTACCAATTCCGCCACTTTCGCATACAGTCCCTAGCAGCAGCCTGTACCCACCCTGACTGTGAAGTCAGCTGAGGTCTGTGCACAAGCAGATAAGATTATCTACAAGCTGCCATGTTGGGATTGGGAAATATACACATCCAAACAGTCAAGTACAATCATCTAAGGCCACTTAAACGATGAAAATAAGTGCCAGACGGCGTTAAATACAGTTATTTCCTAACTACCCGTTTCCAGCCTATCAAATGAGCATCCAGCAGCCATTGCTGATCCTGATGCATGACATAGGCAATTTCACGGGCATAGTCCTCTTGCCATGGAGTGTTATGGTAGTTTTGCTCCCCCACATATAGCACTTGCTGTTGTTCATCGACGGCCAGCACCACCGCGACATGACCCGTGCCGTGAAATTGTTTCGAGTAGATTAATAGATCACCTTTTTGCACGTAGTGTTGACGCGTTCCATTAACGATTGATTGAAAATTAACCTGTTGACTGTGGTCGGGGCTATGCACTTGGGCGTGATCCCAGATATCCGCCGCAATATCAACATCACCATAGACCACTCCCTGATTAAGCAATAACCAGCGCCTCGCATACTCGACACACTGCCACTGAATACCAGTGAACGTCTGTTGCGTGAATGCGGGTTTTTTAAATACACAGTGATTGTTGCAATTAGAATAAGCCACTATGCCTGAGGGCGATTGGCCAAGAATTTGGGCAAAAGGCGTGTCGCAAGCCTGTGTGCATTGTTCGGGCAGTGGCTGATCGGCCTGACTTAAAGTCATCAGACTGAGCGCGTAGATAAGGAGAGTGAATCGAATAATGGCTAGGTCTCGGCAGTCTCAAATCAAATGGGGTGGATGATGGGACTCGAACCCACGACGACTGGAATCACAATCCAGGGCTCTACCAACTGAGCTACACCCACCATGATATCTGAACTATTTTATCCTCAATCGAACGCATAGTCAGCTTGGTTAGCTGGCGCGCCCGGCAGGACTCGAACCTGCAACCCCCGGCTTAGAAGGCCGATGCTCTATCCAGTTGAGCTACGAGCACAGTTGCAATCTAACTAGTGCTTCCTGTCTAGTGTTAGACAACCCTGCATACAAGTCAACCTGCCGACAGCTTAACGCCGCACGATTTAGTCCTTGCTACCAGTATCTAACTAGAGTGCCAGGAATATTTAGCTTAATTGGTCGGGGCAGAGGGATTCGAACCCCCGACCCTCTGCTCCCAAAGCAGATGCGCTACCAGACTGCGCTATGCCCCGAATTATCGCTAATACCGACTGTTACCGGCATGGGAGCGCAAGGATACGCGCCTTAGCCGGTCATCGTCAACAAAATATCTACAGCCCAAATCAGCTCGCGCAGCGACCTTTCGTCAGTCAGCCTGATTCATTATGATAGCGGCTTCTTTCATCAATCAATGGGCACCTCATGAAATTCATACACACATCGGTTATTTTGTTGTGCTTGTTACTAGCCATCCTAGGGGACACCGCAATGAGCGATTCACAGCCAAAAGTACAACTAGAGACAAATAAAGGCACGATTATTATCGAATTAGACGCTGACAAAGCACCACTAACTGTCGCGAATTTTATAGGTTACGCCGAGAGTGGCTTTTATGACGGCACTATCTTTCATCGTGTGATCGAGAATTTCATGATTCAGGGAGGCGGCTTCACGCCAGATATGCAGCAGAAGAAAACGCAGCCCAACATTGAGAATGAAGCGAATAACGGTCTTAAAAATGTCAAAGGCAGTATCGCTATGGCACGCACCTCGGCACCGCACTCGGCCTCTTCCCAGTTTTTTATTAACGCCAAAGACAATGGCTTTTTAGATTTCACCAGTGAATCACCTCAAGGCTGGGGATACGCCGTGTTTGGTCAGGTGGTTGAGGGCATTGAGATAGTTGAGATGATTGAGAATGTCGCCACAGGCAATGTCGGCCCTTACTCCGATGTGCCAAAAGACCCGGTCATTATCGAAAAGGCCAGTGTCATCTCGGACTGATACATATTGCACAGAAATTGTTTGGCAAAACTGTCAGGCAAGAGCACTGCAACAGTGCTCTTGCAGGTGCGATGCTAGCCCGTTAGGGCATTCATCTCGGCCTCAGAGAATCCGGCTTGTTGGCGTGCTTGAATATGCAAAGGTCCTTTTGCATAGCCCACCTCGTATTGTTGCAGTAATTGGATGAAAGTCGCCTGTGGATCACAATCAGCCTGCTGACACGCGTATTTAAACCAACGCGTGCCGACTTCAACATGACCGATCTCGTCAGCCAGAATAATAGTTAATATGCGCACGGTTTCCAGATCATCAACGGCCTGCAAACGCTCAATCATACCTGGGGTAACATCCAATCCACGCGCCTCTAGCACGCGCGGCACTAGCGCCATACGCTCCACTAGACTGGATTGAGTTTTGACAGCCATCTCCCATAAACCATTATGAGCAGTGAGGTCACCGTAAGCAGAACCAAGCTGGCGCAAACGCGCCGCCAACAAACTAAAGTGCTTCGCCTCCTCAGCCGCAACACGCAGCCAATCGCGGTAATAGTCGATTGGCATGTCTTGGAAACGGTAGGCTGCATCTAAAGCTAAATTAATGGCATTAAACTCAATATGACAGACCGCATGGATCAGCGCTATACGACCCTGTTCTGAACTCAGCTTGCGTCTGGCAACCTGACTGGGATGAACCAGTTCTGGTTGTTGCGGACGACCCGGAATAGGAATGGAGTCGACTGAATCTTGTTTTGTTAATACCAGCTCAGCTGCTGTGAAGCGCGCATGCAGATCATGCAGCATCCTGATCTTATGCTGAGGATCATTTTCTAATATGACTTGTTTAACCTGAGAGAAGAACACTGCTGCTAAGTACCACTAAAATTTAATTGCGATGACTAGATCCATCACATTGGTGCCAGTGGGTCCGGTAGTAACTAAGTCACCACTGAGATCCAGAAAATTCCCGACATTAGCGGCCTCGATGAAATCGGTTATCTCACAGCCCTGCTCGGCGCCCTTGGCCACTGTAGTAAAATCGACCAAGCCACCCGCATCAGGGGTCGGACCATCAGTGCCGTCGGTACCTGCGGCCAAGAATACAATATTGTCGTGACCCGTAAGTTGCGTGGCTGCAATTGCGGCGAGATGCTGGTTACGACCACCACGACCTGGATTTGAAGGCAAAATGAGTGATGTTTCTCCACCCCAAATATGGACCCCGTGCTCAGCGGCATGAATCAGATACTCACACAGTTCGCGCGCCTTTTCTGCCGCATCTCCCTCCATAAACTCGGGATGTATGATCACTTCCAGACCTAATTTCTCAGCCTGATACGCGGCCGCCTGCTTGGCATCCTCCAAGGTTGCAATAATATGCATTTCCAGATTATCGAACTGCTCCGCAGCCGGTGGCGGCGTGAATTCAACACCCTCTAGAATATTACTAATTGCGGCCGGCAAGGCAAGACGACTGATATCTTCATCGACAGCAGTTAACGGTCCTGAGCCGATCACCGCAGGATTATCTCCTGGCACGTCAGAAATCAATAAAGCCAGCGTTTCGCGACCATTGATATAATTCGCCATGCGTCCACCTTTGATGTGTGATACCGCGCGTCTGATTTGATTCATCTGGGTAATATCATAGCCAATTGACAGCAATACTTTATTTAACTCGGATAACTTCTCCAGCGACATACCGGTGGCCAGCACTTCCATCAAACTGGATGCTCCCCCAGAGATTAATACCAAGAATTTTGCTTCCTGATCAGCCTGTTGGATGTAGTCCAGTAGCGCCTGACCCGAGGCAATACTGGCGTCTCCGGGAACTGGATGATCAGACTCAATACACACAAGGTTGTCATATTCACGCAGCTCGTCCTCAATATGTTCATGCTTGGTAATCACCAGACCACTCACGATACGACCTTTTAAAACAGATAAGGCGCCTAGGGCCATGGATGAACCTGCCTTACCGACTGATATTAGATGGTAATCATCCGCGATGGGATTCTGGGTGAGATAATCTGCAACTGCATTAAATCCCTTTACGCGGGCTACGCCAGCCTCAAATATCGCCAGTGCCTGCTCGCGTGCATGTTCGATTTGCTCAATGTCCATAGTGGTAATCTTTATGTATGTGGGAGGTGAGTGAAAGTCGCGAGAATACATTAATAAGCGCGTTCATGGCTAGCATCAGGCTGCAGTCAGTGCCCAATATAGACAAATGTACCTTCATTGACTAAATCAAATAACTCAACCACGGCAGTATTACTCATGCGCACACAACCATGTGATGCCGCCTGACCCAACAACCCCTCCTCTTGGGTGCCATGGATGTAAATATAGCGCGCATATGAATCAACGCCCTCACCGCTGTTAATACCTATCTCTAAACCCTCCAGCCACATAATACGGGTCAGAATCAAGTCCTGTTTGGCTTGCACTGGCAGAGAAACGATCGGGGCACAGCGCCCAAGCGGCATGCGCCCCTCAAAGATCTCACCAAGTGCAGCGGCGTGACCAATTTTTCGCTTGATTCGATGCGCGCCCGTGGGTGTTTTGTGACTGTCTTGCTGACATCCCAAACCAAACGCGGAAGTTGAAATAGAATAAGTCTGGTGGATTTGGCCATGCGTGATGAGACTCAAGGTCTGAGTCGCGACCGTGACTAAAATCCATGGCTGACTGAGCTCGTTACACCAATCAGCCTCTATCTCAACAATAGGCATGTTGAAGCAAAGATGGCTTACTTAACATTATTGATAACATCAACGCTGGTATAGTCATCTGTTTGTTGCACCTTGCTGGCATCATTTCTAATTTCTTCCAGCGATTGGAGGTAGTTATCATCTATACCTGTGATGTATTCGCCGGTAAAAACGGAGGCTTCAAATTGAGTCAACTCCTCATTGCCTTTCTGCACCGACCAAAACAGATCCTCCAGCTCCTGATAAAAAAGTTTATCAGCACCAATCTCGGCGCAGATCTGGCTAATATCTTTTCCATGCGCAATCAATTCTGCAGCCGCCGGCATGTCAATGCCATACACATTTTGATAGCGCACAGGAGGCGATGCTGAGGCTAGATATACTTTTTTCGCCCCGGCATCCCTAGCCATTTGCACAATTTCTTTAGAAGTAGTCCCGCGAACAATAGAATCATCGACCAACAGCACATTCTTATCTTTATATTCTAATTTAATCGGGTTGAGTTTTTGGCGCACAGATTTTTTCCTCTGGGTCTGACCAGGCATGATAAATGTGCGTCCAATGTAACGATTCTTGATAAATCCCTCGCGATATTTAACGCCTAACACATGCGCAATTTCCAATGCGGCTGTGCGACTGGTATCAGGGATTGGGATCACCACATCAATATCATGATGCGGCCACTCGGATAAAATTTTACGGGCTAACGCTAACCCCATACGCATCCGCGCTTTTTGTACATAGACATTTTCCAGCACCGAATCTGGACGCGCAAAATAGACATATTCAAAGATACACGGCGCATAAGTAGACTGCTCAGCACATTGCTGATGATGCAGTTGCTTATCACGGTCGACCAAGACTGCCTCGCCCGGCTTGACATCGCTGATCAATTCGTAGCCCTGAGTATCCAGCGCTACACTCTCTGAGGCGAGCATATATTGTTTGCCTGAGGGCGTATCCTTGACACCGTAGACTAATGGACGAATACCATGCGGGTCTCTGAAAGCGAGGATGCCGACGCCGCATATCATTACTACTACCGCATAGGCCCCCTGACAGCGCTTATGTACGCCTTTAACCGCGTTAAAAATATCCTCGTGGGAAAGTTGCAGACGTCCACAGCGTAATAACTCATGCGCGAGCACGTTAAGCAGAATTTCAGAATCTGAATTAGTATTAATATGGCGTCGATCATCCACATATAATTCTTGTTTTAATTTTTCTGCATTGACCAGATTGCCGTTATGCGAGAGGCATAATCCATAAGGCGAATTGACATAAAACGGTTGTGCTTCAGCTGACGAGGAACTACCCGCTGTTGGATATCTAACGTGAGCAATACCCATCTCACCCTGCAGCCTCTGCATTTGACTCTCTTGGAATACATCACGTACGAGGCCATTACCCTTGCATTGATATACCCGGTCATTATCGTAAGTCACGATGCCGGCCGCATCTTGCCCACGATGCTGTAATACGGTCAAACCATCATACAGTTCTTGATTAAGATTCTCGCTCCCAACTATGCCTACTATTCCACACATCTCGTTTTCTCTATTATTTGAATTCCATTGAGGGTACCGTCTCTGACATATCCATGACCTGCTTGGGTAACTGATCAGTCAGCCATCCGGATAAGGCCTCGAATGGCCCAATCATAGACGCTTGTTGCCAGGCCTGAGTGGTCGGCAGCTGGGTAAACGACGTCGACACGATGATTAAAAATACAATCACTAGAGAGGCACGTGCACATCCAAAGAATACACCAAGCATTTTATCAATCCCGCGCAACATTTCACTTTTTGTGATCTGCGCGAGCAGTCTGTTGATCAGAGAGCCCACAATCAGAACGGCTAAAAAAATAATAATAAACGCTATGACCGTTCGTATATTTGTTCCATATTGTTCTCCACCAAAAGAGAAACTGGCACTATCAATAGCCTCAGGCAGTAGTGATGCCAGCCAGGCTGATTGCGTCACCGCCAGTATCAGCGCAGCAATCCAGGCGAGTATAGAGACGACTTCTCGGACAAAACCTCGCATTAAGGACATGATCACTGAGATCACGAAGATAATGATGATTACCCCATCTATCCATGTTATTCCAAACTCAGCAAGATTATCCATGAACAAAGGGCTTAATCATTACTTATGTTTGGATGACGCGTGACAAATCCACTATCTATTGAAAGTTTTTTAGCAATACTTTGCTGCAGCTCTAGGGCTTTATCCTTATCCAGCTCGGGGCCGGCTTTAACTCGATAATAATGTTGCCCTTGCTTCTCTCCGATCTCGATGAATACGTCAAAAGAAGCCTGCGTGAGGCGTGTTTGTAATGCCTGTGCTTTTGCTTGCTCAGTGAATGCGCCCACCTGTACCACCCAGCCCGATAGAGCGGGATCGTTACGCTTAACCGCCACTTCGGGAATAATATTGTTTGCGATATCTACTTTTTCCAGTGCCGCTTGTGGTGCCTGTGTCGATTGGCTGTGTTGTGGTGCAGGCGCCTCGGCAGACTGCACAAGCTCATCTGAAAATGTCAGCTTAGGTACCGTTGGCATATCCATGTCCACACGAGAGACCTGATCACGACCCGAGCCATCCAAAATCATCGGCACAAAAATCACGGCTAAGGCAAACAGCACCGTAATACCCACTATTCTATATTTTAGATTTACATCCACTATTTCGCATCATGTCTGAGGTCAGAGCTTATTCTACCTCAACTGGCGCCAGTTGCTATGCCGATTACTCGCCAGACTGCTCCAGAGCAAGCACTTCAGACACCGTAAAGATAGAGCCAAATACTAATACTCGATCCCTTGCAGACGCCTGTTGCAGTGCGCTTTGGTAGGCCTCATCCACCGCTGGGAACTGATAAATTACTCGATCTCCTGCATGCTTGAGGAGTGCTTGTTGCACGCTATCTATTTTCATTGCGCGTGTTGAATGAACAACAGAAATGTACCATGCGTCGATATGAGGGCTGATCAATTCAGCAATGCTATTGACGTCTTTATCATTGAGCACCGCAAATACCGCGAAGGTCTTGCCTGCAGAGGGATAGGCATTAAGATTATGCGCTAAGTTCTCGGCACTATCCTGGTTATGCGCCACATCAAGGATCACCTCACACGTGCGCTGCAAGCGCTGGAAACGTCCAGCTAAATGCAGCCGCTGCAAGCCATCCCGAATAGCTTGCTCGGGCACCGGCAGTGAAGCCTGTAAGCACTGCAAACCCATCAATACTCCTGCTGCATTCTGTACTTGGATATGCCCTAATAAGTTGGGCATGGGCAGCGCTTTTAAGTCACCTGCTGAGGTCGTAAAGTCCCAGCTTGCATCCTTAATGTGATAATTAAAGTCTTTACCCAACTGATAAAGACTAGTTTGGCGCTGTTCTGCAACCTGTTGAATACTCTGTGGTGGCGCAGCATCACTGCACACTGCTGGCTTATGTGCTCGTAAAATCCCCGCCTTCTCATAGGCAATTGATTCTTTGTCGTTCCCCAGCCACTCGGTATGATCGAGACCGATGCTGGTCACGATAGCCAGATCATTATCAATAATATTGGTCGCATCCAGACGGCCACCCAGACCCACTTCTAAGACAGCAACATCTATTTTTCTTTGATGAAAAATATCCAGTGCTGCGAGGGTGGCAAATTCAAAGAAACTCAGGCTAATTGCGTCTCTAGCGCGATCGATTTTTGCAAAAGATGCGCATAATTCCTCGTCTGTAGCACTCTTCAGAGCAACCTTAATACGTTCATTGTATTGGAGTATATGCGGTGAGGTGTAGCTGCCGACTGTGTAACCCGCAGCAGTAAGAATAGTGCTGAGCATGGCGACCGAGGAACCTTTACCATTGGTGCCGGCCACAGTGATAACCTTAAATGGGCACTTCAGTAGATCCAGTCGCTGAGCAACCTTTTCTATCCTGTCGAGACCAAGCTCTATTTCTCTGGCATGTAGAGTCGTTTGCCAAGCCAGCCATTCATCCAGCGATTGATAGGCCATGAGTGTAGTGATCTGATAGTAGCCGAGTGTTAGGGGCGCTTGATGTCGAGTTAAGCGACTCGATCTGTCAGCAATGCCAACAGATTATGAATCCGATCACGAAGATCTTTACGCTCAATTATCATATCGATGGCACCGTGTTCAAGCAGGAACTCACTTCGCTGAAAACCCTCAGGCAATGTCTCACGCACAGTTTGTTCTATCACGCGAGGGCCAGCAAAACCAATGAGTGCATTCGGCTCTGCCACGTGGACATCACCTAACATGGCAAAACTGGCCGATACGCCACCCATGGTCGGATCGGTTAACACCGAAATATAGGGCACTCTTTGTTCTGACAGGCGTGTCAGCGCTGCACTGGTCTTGGCCATTTGCATCAGAGACATCAACGCCTCTTGCATGCGGGCACCGCCGCTGGTCGAGAAACAGATAAAAGGGATACTTTGTTGGAGACTGCGCTTAACACCCTCCAAAAAGCGTTCTCCAACCACTGACCCCATTGATCCGCCCATGAAACTGAATTCAAATGCAGCCACAACGACGGGCATATTTTTGAGCGAACCTTGCATCACAACCAAGGCATCCTTCTCACCCGTCGATTTACTCGCCGCAGTGAGTCGATCCTTGTATTTTTTTGAATCTTTAAATTTTAGATAGTCTTTTGGCTCTAAATTAGCGCCTATCTCTTCCGTGTGGCCAGCATCCAAAAAGAAGCTGACTCGACTGCGTGCAGAGATACGCAGGTGATGGTTACATTTTGGACATACCTGCAGGTTACGCTCGAGTTCTGCACCATAAACCACCGCACCACAGTTTGGGCATTTATCCCATATACCTTCTGGCACCTTGCGCTTAGACGTACTCTCTGTGCGAATACGCTTAGGCATTAATTTTTCTAACCAGCTCATATTATTATTGATTATGTTGAGAGGATTTAATTATTACCTAATGCGCCCTTGATATCACCTAAAAGTGCTTTAATTTTAACGCTAGCCTGCGGGATATCTTGTTGATTGTCAGCGATGATGTTAACGATGGCACTACCAACGACGACACCGTCAGCGGAGGGCGCAACCATTTTTGCAGTTTCTGCGTCTTTGATACCGAAACCAATCGCGATTGGGATGTCACAATGCTCACGAATTGTATCGACTTTTTTAATCACACTATCCGAGTCTATACGATTTGCACCGGTAATACCTTTGAAGGAAACATAGTATAAGAAACCCGAGGCAAGACTGGTGATTGTTTTAATCCGTTCTTCATCCGTGGTCGGTGCTAACAAATAAATAGTATCGATCTGATTAGCTTTGTAAATGCGACTAATTTCCGTGCTCTCTTCAGGCGGCAAATCGACGGTAATTACACCATCAACCAGACCTGAAGCAGCCTCAGCAAATTTTTCTACGCCATATATTTCAATTGGATTTTGATAACCCATCAAAACGATTGGCGTGTTGTCATTATTCTGTCTGAATTGTTTGACTATTTCTAAAATATCAGCCAACGAAGTATCGTGCAGCAGCGCACGCTCACAGGCTGCTTGGATAACTGGGCCATCAGCCATAGGGTCTGAGAACGGAACGCCTAATTCAATAATATCCGTACCTGCATCGACCAGCGCATGCATCAACTCTGCAGTATTTTGCGGGTGTGGGTCACCCGCTGTGATAAAACTCACCAGCGCCTTATCTTCGTTGCCGGCTAGTGTTTTGAAATATCCCTCTATCCGACTCATATTTCCATGCCCTCAATACGCGCTATTGTATTGATATCTTTATCACCGCGTCCGGAGAGATTAATCACTATGGTTTGATCTTTACGCATAGTTTTAGCCAGCTTGGCAGCATATGCGGTCGCGTGACTACTCTCCAATGCCGGAATAATACCCTCTACGCGTGTCATTAAATGAAATCCATCGAGCGCTTCCTGGTCTGTCACAGCCACATATTGCACGCGGCCCTCATCCTTCAGCCAAGCATGTTCTGGCCCGACCCCAGGATAATCCAACCCAGCTGAAACTGAGTGTGTCTCAATAATCTGACCATTATCATTTTCCATTAGGTAGGTTCGATTACCGTGCAGCACGCCTGGCGAACCAGCGCTTAGTGGTGCTGAGTGACGTCCTGTATCAACTCCGTCACCGCCTGCTTCGACACCATATATTTCGACATCTTTGTCGCCCAGAAAAGGATGAAATAAACCAATCGCATTGGAGCCACCGCCTACACAGGCAATCAAAGCATCAGGCAGTTTACCGATCTGATCTAGACTCTGTTGTCTGGCTTCACGCCCGATAACCGTTTGAAAGTCTCGCACCAACATGGGATAAGGATGTGGTCCTGCCACAGTGCCGATGATGTAGAAGGTGTTATCGACATTAGTCACCCAATCACGTAATGCTTCATTAAGCGCGTCTTTGAGTGTTTTAGAGCCAGAGGTCACGGGCACCACGGTTGCGCCAAGC
>MDTB01004632.1_pt1 | contig 17715 bp, 45 predicted proteins | sample 811161 | NCBI WGS metagenome assembly MDTB01 (sample SAMN05326650, study PRJNA326480) | marine metagenome | isolation source: seawater | place: Mediterranean Sea | collected 2009
TAAGGTGTGGAGTCCATACCTGGAATTGTGTAGCTAATCTCTTCAGCAAGCTTCTGTTTTTCTTCTCTAATGATTCTCTTAAGTTGTCTTTTTGTGATTTTCATTTTTAAATCCTAGTGGTGCTGCATATGCCATTCACGAGCAACTTCCATGTAAAGGGTGTCTGCCATGCTCTGATATAGTTCATCCCAAAGCCCAGGAAGAGCTTCTTCTAAACGAGGCCAGATGACGTCGCTAATAACTGCGTCACGCGAAAATTCAATCACGCCGTCTTTATTTTCCCGGCCCTCTTCTTCAAAATATGAAGAGAGCTCTTGGAATATTTCTTCTACGATACTATCATAGCCACCGAAACTACCGGGCGCAGCTTCGATAATCCGAGAGTGTTCTTCTCTAATGATTCTTCTAAGTTGTTTCCGGGTAATTTTCATGCTACCTCCAATTAGCTATGTGCCTCTGCATGTCTTCTTCTGTAGCAAATCCGCCACTTCGGAATTGATTAAGCCATTCTGTAACTGCAGGGACCAAGTCTTCTATTGATTTTGCATTGGCGTCAGCAATCATTTGCTCTAGAGCTGCTTCGTCTTCTGGCCATAAATCGTCGACCCAAAGAGCGTCTAAAACTTGATTAGCTGTCATGCCGCTAAACCCTCCTCTATCTGAAGAAATTCTTTTGTGATGACCAGTAAGAGCGTTTCTTACATAACCCGGGTCAGCCGGCTCTCTAGCTTCTTTCAAAGATTCTCTAATAATCTTTCTAAGTTGTCTTTTTGTGACTTTCATTTTATCCTCTACTAGCCAAATCTTCAAGTTCGTCAATTAACATATAGATTTCTGCATTTCTGTCTGGGCCTGGTTCCATGCTGCTAAATATAGCTAACACTTGTTTAACCAAACCTTCAAGGTCTCCCAGCGGACCAGATCCATACATGTCTGAGGGAGTAGCTTCTTTGATAATCTTTCTAAGTTGTCTTTTAGTTATTTTCATTTACTTACACCCCGCGCAATTATCGCAGCAACAGCATGATCCACACTGGTTTGAACAGCAACAGCAGCACTCTTTATTGTTTGATACATTTTCCATTTTATCTACCTCTCTTAAAATTTATCGATAAAAGCCGGCTTCGTAATCTTTTTCGTCAGACCACAAGCCGCCCTGCTCGCGAGCCATATTTAAGTCTTCTTCATACTCGAACCACATATCGTTTTCTGAATCGAAGAAAATCTTTCCATCTTCTAACATGGTGTCCAATACAGCAAACACTTCTTCTTTGGTCACTGGGATACCCTTACCGTAATCTGAAGAATCACTAACGACGTAATTGATTATATCCATACCACCGAGACCGGGGTCCATATCGACCACGCTGAGGATGCTGGACTCGATCTCTCCAAGACTCTCCTTCATCTCGCCTTCGCGGATTATTCTTTCAGCGATTTTTGCTATCTGCTGTCCATGAACTGGTTTTTCACCAGTCAGAGAATCAGCTTCGAAATCAACGGGGTGAACCAGGTTAGGTCCTCCGCCCCAAGCTCCCTTAACGGTAGTAATATCTTCAGCCCTATCTCGAGCTAAAGCTGCGCTCTCAGCCTCTTCGGCTGAAATAGCTTTTTGTTCTTGTGACAGAGTTTCTAATTCTTCACGAATAATTCTTCTAATCTGGTTCCTTGTGATTTTCATTTTTATTCCTTTTATTATCCCCAAACGGAGTCTAACCAAGCCTCAATTCTACCAACATCTTCAGGGGCAATTTCAATATCAGATACTTCCATGCCACCATCTAAGTTCATTCCAGCCCAATCTTGTGCAACCCCATAAGCTGTATCAGAACCCCACTCTTCTACTTCATCTATACTTACAAAAACTTGCTCCAACTCTTCTCCAGGGTCACCAGAATAGTTGTAGTCATCCCAAATAAAATTAGCGCTAAACTCTATTTCGTCGCCCGCTTGTTCTCTGAGAATCTTAGCTTTCTCTTCTCTGATAATTCTTCTAAGTTGCATCTTAGTAACTCGCACTGTATTTCCTTCGCTTAAAATTTCTGCCCTGTCGTGATATTGCTGAGTTCCGTCACCCCACTTCACAAGCACTCTTCGGTCCGAACCACGTCCACGTGCTAGTTCAATACCAACTCCTCGTTCAGGTTCAGTCCTGTGGCGTACTCGCTTTATGGGAAGCGGACTCGGCATATTATCTCCGACGTCTTGAGCGAGTATTTTCGCGAACGATTCTGCTGAGTCTACGCTTTAGAGCTTCGTCTTTGCGTTCTCTTGCATCTTCAGCGCGGTCTTCCTCTTCACGGTCATCTTCAAGGTCTTTCTTAAGATCTTTGATGTGCTCAATATCGTCTTTAATATTTTTGTGAAGGTTGTCAAGCTCTGTATCGATCTCATCTTCGTTGAGTCTGCGGCGAGTTTCTCTTACGATACGACGAAGCTTATTCTTAAGTTGGCGACGACGTCTGCTTTCTAGTGCGAGTACTGATGTATCAACTGCATCGGCCTGTGCTTCATCATCACTGCTGACTTCAACGCCAGCTGCAGAAGCTAAATCGTGAATAGCGGATAAAGCGGCTTGGGCTTTGTGGTGAACATCGCCCTCATAGTCTTTTTGGCCTGGATGAGTCTTGGAATCATCTCCAAGATTTCCGCCTTCAGGACCCTCATAGTCTTTATAGTGGCCGTCTACGTCACCAGTCCGGTGACCATCATCACGCTTGTATTCGTGATCTCCTCCACCCCATTCTTCTCTGATAATTCTCTGTAATTGTCTTTTGGATATTCTCATTTTAGTTTTCCTTTTTATTATATCACTTACGTGCGTGCATAGCGCCTAAGCTGTTTTTTGCAGACTGTTTAGACTTAAAGCCTTTTTTCCACACTCCACCCTTTTTATTGTTTAGTATGTACCAAGTACCTGCTGGACCATACTCGCCACCAGAGCTCTGTTTTATGCAACCTTCATCACGGTCAGCACAACCTTGTTCAAGTAAGACTTCTCTAATGATTCGGCGTATTTCGTTTTCAGTAATTTTCATTTAAACAGTTCTCGTTCGACATTAGAGAATCACGCTTAAATTTATACTCTTCTAAAAACAGTAATTTTTTCGTGATTCTCATTATCAATTCTCCAGTTGGATGGTGGGCTCAGAATCTTCAATATCCCACTCTTCGTATTCACAATTAAGCATTACGCTTACGTTTAATTATTACACTAAAAGCAGAATATTAAAACGAGAATACAAAAAAGCGGCCTGATGGCCGCTTTTTAAAAAAGTATATTACCTCAGTACTTTAGAGAGTCCTTCTAGGGTGAGCAAATACCCTGTTTTTCCATCTGGGCGGATCATACGATGCCAATATCTGCCACAAGGATTTCTTGGCCAGGATTTTCCTCCAATCCAACCTGCGTTGAAATATGTTGTGTATTGACCACGCATCTCGGTTCCATTAGTCCACCTCAAGCCGTTGTTCTCGCAAAGAGCTTTCCTTGCTTCACCGCTCGTACACCCGGGATTATTAAAAATATAGGTCGCGATGAACCCGATGTTAGCCCCTCGTTTAACCTGAGCTCTCATGATAGGTAACCTACCATTGCTGTGAGAGCTTCATCGTCGCTCATTCTGTGGTCATTACCAACAGCCACGAGCTTTGCACCCGAATTTTTAGCTAACTCAACACTATCTTCGAAAGGTACGATATCATCAACCTCGGCGTGAAGAATAACCGTATTACTTGGTACCGTCGATGTTTGTCCAAACATCTTCCAAGCGGGAGCAACAAGGACTCGAGGTGCGCCGTTTGTATCAATATTGACAGCTAGCGCTCCACCCCTTGAAGAACCAACCACGATATCAGGTTCGTGGACATCAACTGCATCTTGCGCAATCTGCAAAGCTTCAGCCCATGATGTCCGCAAATCAGGGTTAATCAATTCGTGGCCCGCATCTTTGATAGCCTTAGCCTTACTACCACCAGGCTGCGATTCCTTTCCATGTAAAAGCAAAACTCTCATTAGTTTACATCTCCTTCTTCAGTGTTCTTAATCTCTTTAAAATAATCTTTTCCATAAATCAACCGGAGGCTACGGCCAGTAGAGGGAACCAACGCGGTGAAGGCTGTACAATACGTACCAGCGTATTCTCCCATTCCATTAGCAATCATTTCATGGTCTTCCCAATCTAGATGCCGATGGGTATAAGTGTCAGAGGTAAGAACGGCAATGATGCCATCTCTAAGTTCAACCATGTCACCCTTTTTAAGCATTACGAAATCTCCCGTTGCGAATATAATTTCCCTTCATCCAATCATCCTTTTGCATATTTGCTAGCTCGTTGAAGCTCTCTGGCTCGCACCTTTTGCACAAACCCGTTCGATTCTTGGAGCCAGAAGTTGTAATGACAACTTCTTCGCACTTACAAACTCTACACTTACCAGCCTTAAAAGACGTGAACATTTTATTCCCTTTACTTTTTCCAGCAAATTTCAGCGCAAACCTTATTTCCATTCTTTGAAATAAACTTAGGCGCACCACAGTTTCGACAGCGCTCTCCAGTCGCCGCCTTCTTCCAAGTAGTCCGCATACGACCATGCATCCGGTCCACAATTTCTTCAATGTTACCGACTCGGTGAACCCGAGTCGCCTTACCAATACCTCGCGCAGCGCCCTCCTTAGTTCGATAAGAAGCGCATATTCGGATTGAGTCCTTTCCAGAATGACGAACTTCTTGTCCCACGATTGTCGTAAACACCTGAACCCTCATTCGAGTCTTAGGTATTTCTCGATAGTAAACTCTTTCCATCGCCTTGGTGGCATTAAGATCTTCTTCGAAGCCGCACTCATCTAGCTTGTTGAGTATACTCATGGCCAGCATTTCGCGTAGAATTGGGTAAGCTGGATCATAATCGGACATTTCAGCTCCAGTTTTCAGAGTTCTTACATGCGGCCTTCATGCCGATCTTGTAAGGACGCGGAAGTTTCTTAGCGCAGTGAGAACCAACGAAAGAACCGTACTCAACGGGGTCCCGGTCAAGATTGGCATTACCCTTAATTGGGAGAAATACCTGCTCGCCATTTGTGTTCTTTCCCTTGTGGATGACAACCTTGCAAGTCCAGCGATTCTTGATCGGCCGGCCGCAAACTGCGCACTCTACATCACAGCTCCAAAAAGCCGGGGAATTGTAATCCCACTCTGGAGTAGTGATCTTGATTGTGAAGGGGGGAAGAACAGCAGCGTTGGTCATTGTTTCTATCCTGAGCTAAGGTGGAGGGCCCTACCTCCACCGTCATATATATTATACCACACTGAGAGGGGAATTTCACAGATTCTCCTCATAAATTGGATTATTTAATCTATCAACTGTCGTTTGAGCAGAGTCTTTTCTTGAGCTCACTCCATAACAGACAGGCTCATCAGTTTTGCAGTATTTTTGAATGAGAAATATTCCCCACTTGCCATCATCCATTTTTCTAACTTCCCACTTCACTGTGCACCTCAAATCTATCCCAACTAAAATCCGAACAGCTTGTAAACCTACCGTGATATTCTACAGGCTCAAGCCATCTTACTCGGCAAGACTTCTTTTCTGGACTCGAATTTTCGCAGATTCCCATTTTTCCATAAAACCACTTGGCGTATGTGCCATTACAAGTAAACATTACTAAGTCACCAACTTTCATTTAAAGCTCCGCATTTTCAGGGTGAGTAACAGGTTTAAGATCATATAGGTTGCACCACTTTGGTTTTCCATTAACTAAAACTAAACCTGGCGCTTGAATTTGGTTTTGAGCGCGTGGATCATCTCGGACTTCAGCGACCACACCGATAAAAGGCTTAGAATTTTTATGATCCCAACCAACTTCTACTAGGTCTCCAGGCGTAGGAGCTTTATTCCAAAACGATAGATATTTCATTTACCACTTCTAGCTCATCTAAATAATGAGCACAAATTTCTCCACTCTCCCAAAAAATACGAACACTTGGAGGTTCGAATCCACTACATGCAGATTCAAGATCAGTTAAGTCTAAATCAGCTCCAGAGGCCATAAGTTCATCTGTCATGTTTAAATTAACTTCCAAAATAACTCCGTAGTTATACTCAGGATAATCGACGTTTTTTACTAAATCACCAATTTCAGCCATTGATTTCTGCGATAAGAGTTTTTGATAGCAAGCTTTCGAGAGTTTTCACATTTTCTTTAGCTTGCGTAATAATTTTCGTAAGATTAATCACCTCTTGAACCATGTCAGGGTGTTCTCCAACTGCGGCTGGTGAATTTAAGTAAACCTCAAGGTTTGCAGTTGCGATGACAGCCTCATTTTCAAAATGAGAAATAGCTGCTCTAATTAACATTTCTTTCATTTTAAATTTCCTTTATAATATTATAACTATCGTTTGGGCATTTTACAACTTACGTCTAGTAAACTTGAATGTACTATTAAGTTTTCTCTCATGAGCCTTTTTATTTCACCGTTTACTAAAACTTCTACAATTTCCCCAACCAAAGGCATCTTTTTCGGGTTACTAATCAAAATACCGACTTCCCAATTTCCGTCGGTAGTAGGGCACCCTACTATATCACCCGCTCTCATCTACAACTCGGGACACATATTCTTCTTCTATTCCCAGGATAAGACGATCAATATACCACTTAGCTTTTTTAAGGTCTTGAAGGGGCACACCTTTGTGGCGATGGCGGACGACATATTTTACGATATTGCCCTCACAAAAATTAAGATCCCAATCTTCAATTGCATCAATGACTTCGATTTTTCCTTGGTTGTAGTGAGAGGGATGATCGACCATTTCTTTTTTCATACTTTTCTCCGATTTTTCGCAGAAGATACCTCGATTTCTGATAACCCAAATAGAGCTTGATATCCTGCAAGTCTATAATAAGTAGTAACTTCTAAATTCGGAAAATTTTCTGTTAGAGAATCTTGAGGTTCGACTTTATCAACAATTCCTACCACGAGCTTCTTTTCTCCCGTGTTTTTAATCTTAACAATATCTCCAATGTTCATTTGACTACCTCTAAGCTAGCTGTGTGTACAAAATATGGATGCATCTTTCCACTGATAACGACAATCCACTGGCCGACCTTTTCTTCTGCTACCAGCATACCAAGCGATCCCGAATATTGAGGATAGCTATTGCTGCACATCTTGACTAGGTCACCAGCTCTCATTAATTTCTCCCTTTGCTCATCTTGACTTTGTTGTATGTATCGAGTACAGCGTCTGCGTATGCTAATCCAGCTTCACTATACCCGTTATAAAGTGCAACGCCTTTTCGAAGGTCTCCTGACATAACTCTGATGGCATTCTGTAATACCCAAGCTCCCATCATAATGTTGCCATCAACTGTGTGAACGGCGTCCCAAGAAAGCCCAGTTCCTTCATAGAGTCGATTCCAGTTGTATGGTTCGTCTCTCCATACTCCGGGATTGATTTGCATGAGACCAACTTCTCCAGCAGCACCGATGACGTGCTGTTGACATCGAGATTCTCTATTAGCAATAACCCTAATGAGATCACCATCAATATTAAATTTTTCTGCAGCAATTTCTACTGCTTGCTCAAACCTTTCTGGTGGAGGAACTTCACAGATTATCATTGATCACCATTCCTTCTTCTGGAAGAGCAGAAGTATCTATTTCAAGTGTCATTGCTACTCTATCTCCTTTTTTAATTCTATAATCTTCTGGAACTGGACGCCATCCCAAGATATCGTCTTTCCATTTATGAATTTTCCAGGGCTGGCTATCGAATACTGCCGTTCGAAAGATTGAACCGAGCATAAAACCAGCAGAAAAACAAATTATTCCAATTAAAATCAACATGTACTATCTACTCTCACTCACAATTTCAAAATGTTTGGGGCTTACCCACGTCGTAATCCTGTCTCCCGAAACTGATAGGGCTCGGGCTTGGATAGGCACCTCTTCATCTGTCCACATGACTCGAACCCTTTTATGGTATTCGGAATCTGCAGCTCGCACTTCAACGACAAGCGCCAGTGGACAACCTCCTTGTTGCTTTGACCACCCTCTATATTTTACCATGTCACCGACTTTCATCATGGCCGACTTTCTGCAAGATGATGCCATTATAAAAACCACCGTGAGTTTCTTGTTTATTTTCCGCTGCGCCTAACACAGCTTCCCATTCCAGATTATTCAGCTGGCAAAAAGTCTTGATTACTTCTACCATATCTGCAGCCTCTTCATAAGATGGATTTTCAATAAACTCTTGAGCTTCTTCTACGATCTTTTCTTTAAGCATTACCATGTGTTCATCGACGCCGTGCACAGTCCGGGTCAAGCACCAATCGCCACCTGATTCGATAATCTCTGGAATATAGTCTCTAACTAGTTTCATCAATCACCTCAAGGTCAACTATAGGAATACTAAGTGTGCGAAGCGGAGAATACAAGACAACAGCGTGAGGCTCTGGATCGACCTTATTCCAGTCGATCTTCTTGCCTTGTACATGCGTACGCCAGCATTTCTTCTTAATGATGTCAACAACCAAGCCGGCTTGGGTTGGACGGACTCTAGAGTCTAAATTATGTCTTACTAAATCACCGACTTTCATTGACTACCTCGCAAAACTGCATAATCCAGTGTTGAATCCCATTCTCTGTAAGGACTTTAACTTTTTGAAATTCTTTGGGGTGAGATGCAACTGGAAAATCTAAAACTGTTCCGATAGCGCCGTTCTGGTGCTTAATTTCACCGAACCGCGAACCATATCGAACTAAATCACCGACTTTCACTGATCACCTCCATCTCATCTTCAAATACTGTATCGAGTGCACCTTCGAAAAGAACTTCCCACGCTCCCGGGACTCGATCTGGCCATGACTCGGCATCGGGAAGATACTTCACAATGATACCGAGTGCCGTTTCTCCAAACATGATTGTTGCGCAATTTACCAGGTCACCGACTTTCATTGATCACCTTCAAGAACATGTGTCTGATAGATCGTTGCTTTCCTGTGTCGGGCCAGAGCACATATGCAGTATTGTACATTTCATGCAGCCCTTCATCGCGATAGTCCACGACGACACCTATTCCTTTCGGGTAGCCATCCGCGTGCGGATGACCGTTTGTTCTCACTAGATCACCGACTTTCACTGATCACCTTTACGTCACCGTTAGCGACATCAAAATTGTCTAGGCGCCAAGATCCGCAGTCAAACATCACATGCCAACTGTTTCGAGGAGCAGGCCCTATGACGAATCCCACACGATTTGATTTACCGCTGCAAAAAAAACATTTGCATGTTTTATAAAGTGGGTGCAAAACATCAAACTGTTCGCAGTCTTTTACTTTTACTAAATCGCCGATTTTCATGAAATCACCTCAACGTGATTTTCCCAAAGTTTAATTACATCGCCTGTATGAAATAGAACGGCAGCGGTGGTCTGCCTATGACTATCATCGACTCCGATAATAATACCATGACCGATAACGGTACCATACTTATGTTTTACCAAGTCACCGATTTTCACTGATCACTCGCGTTCCAGCAGTCGCATGACGAGCAGCAACGTCCACCGGCAAAAATGTCTGCCAAAAACTTAAAAAACTCTTTAATCATTTAATCACCTCCAAAAATATTTTTCTCATCGATCAATCGCACTTGCGACATGTGAAATTTTAAAAAAGCGCGGTTAGAAAACATTATAACCAGTTGGTCTTTTTTGGCGCCAACAATCTCCACAACGAGTCCGTCTCGACGACCTCCATCAGGCATCGCTGGATCATGAACGCCGGGTTCAATAACCACATAATCACCGATTTTCATTGATAACCGCCAAAGAGAGAGCCAAGACATTTCCGTGAGTCCCGGTATCCCAAAGAACATCTGCAGATGAGATTTTCTCCGTCCGGCCATTCGTCCAGACTCCAGTAACGATACCTGTCTTCGGGAATGGAGCTGTCACGTAGCTAGACCATGAACCCACAAATTGTACTAAATCACCGATTTTCATGAACGGGCTCCAAGAATTTAAGAAAAGTTTGATCGAGAATTCGAGGCTGACCCTCCGCAAGAACGACATGGTTAGTAATCTTTACGCCATCTTCCCTTTCAATCACGTCTTCGCCAATATAGATCACGGTCTCCACCGGGCTCCAAAAATCTGACAGCGATCTGGGGAGCAACCACTTATGTTTTACCGCATATAGTTCACCGGGCTTCATCTATCACCCTAATGTATTCATCTTCAAGAGCTTCGATCTCTTTCATGAGAACAGCATACTCTCTAAGTTTGCCATTTCGTTGTAGCTGCACGGCTTCTTTGTACTTGCGGTCTCGCTCCCTACGAATCTCCACGCCGGGTTCTGATTTAAATAGACCCATTAAAAACTTAATCACTAATCACCTCGCATGAAATGGTTGCGTCGGTCTCGTTCTCATTTTTTACGACATAGATTTTTCGACCCACCTTAATTTCGCAGGGAATCGCCGAGTTCTGCAAGATCCCGATCGCGGGACCCGCATTGGTTGCGGGATTCAGGTTGAATTCCACCGTGGATAGCTGGGTGTCGTGGGAGACGATCGTTCCCACCAGGACAAAAGAGTTGAGTGTCATAGTTTCCCCTTATGGTTACCGTTTCCGCCGACATACGAAACATGCCGCATGGGTCGGCCGCCAATATTTGTGGTTGAACCTGACAAGTGGCAGCTCTTGCCCTTGTGGTAACCGGTGACCGACTTCCAGGCCCGTGAGTAAGAATCCCGGTCGGCATTGGATTCGAATGCCACCACGCTCAGGGCGTTAGTCTTGCCATCACCCGCCTGGAGGCCGAGATACTTGACGGCCGTCTCGGTACCGAGCTCTTCGACGCAGTCGGGACACTCATTAATCATGCCGCCGGCCTGGCGCTTTGCGTGGGACCGGTCATCAAAACTAAATTCACAGTGGACGCATTCCCTAATCATCGATCACCCCCACCCGCTTCCCATCGGAAAACGCCTTGATGACCTGGCAGAGTTCGAGCATCCGGCCGCAGGCCTCGAGCCCGATCGATTCGAGCTGGGAGAGCGCCTTAAGCTCCATCCCCTCAACATCCAGCGTCGCTGGCCCGGTGCCGAAATCCACGATGATCTCCTTGACGAGGGGTCCCGCCACGATAGGCTTTCCATTCGTAACCTGGTGCGAAGAATTCGGCATGGGCTTGCCTAGTACCTCGACCTGGTATCGTTCTACAGCCCACTTCGCATCTCGAAGAGGGATGGACTTGTAGTCTGGCGGTGGAACCGCCCCGGCCCGGAGGGCCTTGATCGCGGCGATCTTCCTGTCGTTTTGGAGATGTTCGTGCACCTCGGCAAGGGCTTGCGCACTACAGATAATCACATCCACTTAGAAACCTCCACTCGACCTCGGCAGGCCGCCTTATTTTTACGTGCTTTAGACGTGGATTCGTCCAGGACTGCCGCCCGCCCCCGCCAAGTGGCGGGGGTTCCGCCCGCGGCGAAATGAGCTCGACGCCGAGCACCCTGTTCCGCCTTAATGCGGTCGAACTTGTTTTTACGGGACTTTTTCATTTTTAACCTTCGATGTGAGAGACGACAGCCTTTTTAAGCAGCCAGCTCGGGATGGTGTGTTCTTCTCCGACTCGGGAAATCGGGGTAACGATATTGCACTTTACCCAGCAGGAGCGCGCACGTCGTGAGTAACTCTTTTCCTCTCCACTCTCATCGGTCTTGGTCTTTCGACGCCGCCGCGAGCCGGTGGTGCGAAAGATCAATTCCTGAACTTCCATCATTGTACCAGCAGGAAGATGCATCCAACCCCACCCCGTCGCGAGACCGCGCTCCGCGCGGTAATCCATAAACTTCTCGAAATTGATTTCATCTATAAGAACCACATCGCTCGCCTTTACATAGGCCATGTTTACCTCCAAGTTAAGAGCGTATTCCTTAATCTTTATATTAATATTATACCATATCGAGAAGATTATTTCACAAAAACACCGCAAAAAAAACAAAAAAGGACGGGGTTACCCCCGCCCTTTAAAGCTAAGCTAAAACTTAATTAGACAGAGGGGGATACCTCAGAAGCGTCATCATAGTCAAGCTCGGTGTTGAGGAAGCTCTGAAGAGCTCGGGCCTCGCGAACTGACATAGTAAGACCAACGGTGCCGGTGCTGTACTGTTGACCATCTGCTGGATTAGTTGAGATGGTAATGGTGTTTGCACCAGCCTTGTGGCTGACGGTGTTGCGGCTGATGCCGTAAGTGAAACGCTTTGTGGACTTCTGATTAGTGTATGGCATGCTTTATTTCTCCTTTATTTTTAAAAGCATTGTTGGCTATTCCTTCCAACAGTTATATTATAGCAATAGGGTTGAGGTTGTTCAAACAAATTTTAAACTTTTTAGCCCCCCCCTCGCGAAAAACCGGCTTCGCCGGTTTAATAGAAAAACCTTGCAATGGAGTCACCCAAAGTCATGGTTAGATAAAAACTAGCAACGAAAATTAAAGCAGTAGAAACGGAAAGAATCGACCACATTTTTACTTCTTGAGAATGCATTTTAGTACCTGTAGTCTTCTGATTTAAAAGGACCGTCGAGCGATACGCCGATATATTCTGCTTGGTGAGGCAACAGAGCTTCGAGTTGAGCATTTACATGGGCGAGGTGTAAAGAAGCGACCTCTTCGTCTAAATGCTTTGGAAGGGTATAAACTTTATCTTCGTAAAATCCTGAGTTTTCCCAAAGCTCTAGTTGAGCTAAAACTTGGTTTGTAAAAGAACAAGACATTACAAAACTCGGATGTCCTGTAGCACAGCCAAGATTAACCAGTCTTCCTTCTGCCAACAAGATAATGTCTTTAAATAAGACGCCATTAACTGAAGATTTATATGGAACCCTATAAAGATCTACCTGGGGTTTAATGTTTAATGTCTCGCAATTTTCGTTCAGCCAAGCTACGTCTATTTCATTGTCGAAGTGTCCGATATTACAGACAATCGTTCCGGAATTCATAGATTTGAAATGCTTATCATAAACTACATCACAGTTTCCAGTGGCAGTCACAACAATATTAGCTTCTAAAATCGCCTTCTCCATTTTCATAACCTGAAATCCGTCCATTGCTGCTTGTAGCGCACAAATGGGATCGATCTCAGTTACAATTACGCGGCAGCCTGCGGCAGCTAACGAAGCTGCAGAGCCTTTACCTACGTCACCATAGCCCGCAACAACCGCTACTTTACCAGCCATCATGACATCAGTGGCTCTTCGAATAGCATCAACCAAACTTTCTCGACAACCGTATTTGTTATCGAACTTCGACTTAGTAACCGAGTCATTAACATTAATTGCTGGAACTGGCAGTATACCATCTCTCTCGTACTCATTAAGCCGAAGAACGCCTGTTGTTGTTTCTTCAGTTACGCCAATAATATCGTTATACAAAGCAGGACGTTTCTCTAGAATGTACTTCGTTAAATCTCCGCCATCATCAAGAATAAGATTGGGCCCCAAATCTGGACCAAACCAAAGAACATCTTCTAAACAAGATTCGTAATCATTTTCGCTCATGCCTTTCCACGCGAAAATAGGAATTCCCTTCGAAGCCGTATATGCAGCTGCATGATCTTGAGTTGAAAAGATATTGCAGGTCATCCACCGGACGTCTGCACCAAGCTCTACTAGTGTGTCGATAAGAACTGCTGTCTGAATCGTCATGTGAAGACATCCAGCGATTCTAGCTCCTGCTAGCGGCTTTTGACCATGATATCGGCACCGTAGTTCCATAAGGCCAGGCATTTCAGATTCCGCAAGACGGACTTCTTTTTCTCCCCAGCTTGCTAAATCTATATCTTTAATTTTATAATCCAATTATTTCTCCAAAATTAATGGCTCCCCCGGCAGGACTTGAACCTACGACCCGGTGATTAACAGTCACCTGCTCTACCAACTGAGCTACAGGGGAATATAGTCTATTGTATTAATCAGGGGTGAAGTGTATCGAATTATTTATTTCTATTTTGTAGTTTTTTTAAGCTCTTAACTGCTGACTTCACTTCAGCGTCTGACAAATTTAGACTTTTCTGAAGATCCCAAAAAGTTTTTTCAATCTCATCTGTAACTTCATCTTTTTCAGAAAGCTCTGATACATCATAAACTACAGGGGGTTTAAAATAACGACTAACTGCTTTTCTTATAAACCGCATGCTTTATCCTCGGGTGAAAAAAAGAGCTGTGAATTCCTCACAGCCCTTTAAAATATACAATAAATATAAACAGTTACTAGTCGATTCCTCGATGTTTCACATGTGTCACATAATATTTAATCAATTCTTTCCAAGGTTAGTTTAAATAATAGAGCTCCCAACTTCTCTATCTAGGCACAGCCTAACAGTCAAAAATCAGACTACGCTTACGCAACCACGAATCACCGCAAACTAGTATCGGTAATCACTCTGGTCTGTGCCCCCCACAAAATGGTACCTGAAGCGGGACTCGAACCCGCATGTCCAAATGGACGAGAGATTTTAAGTCTCTTGTGTCTACCAATTCCACCATTCAGGCAAATCATAATATTATTATACCACAAGTCAATCAATTTTTCACGATTTAAATAATTTTTTTGATCTTGCAATTTGCTTTAATTACCTTGATATTTAGATTATAATCATATTCTAAATTTGTATCGAAAAAAGAATATATAATTCTAGATGGAGAAATTCTCAAATGTCACTAAGAACTTTAATTAGAGAAATCATTGAAGGCGAAAGAAGAAACTCTGGTATGCCAAAAGGCGAATGGGTTGCTTTAACCCCCGATGATCACGACTATAAAATAATAAGACACCAACTCTACAATTTAGTAAATACAGCCTATGGAGACATGGCTGGCGGACACATTAAGATTAGCGGAAGAGGCCCTGAAAGCTTGGATCGATATAGATTCTGGGTTGTTTTAGATCATGACAGAGATCCTGATGTCGATGTAGCTATATTCGGAAAACCAGAATTTGGTACTAAATCAGGTGGAGTTGGCCATGATGGATCAAAACCTTCTATAGATTTATATAAGCAAAAATCTGCGGACTTGAGAAAAGGGCAAAGCGTTGGTGGAATTGGAAATTGGTGGGGAGAAGTAAGTGGAAGAGCAGCATACGCGCTGTTAAGAAGAGGAGCTCCTGCTGTTGAAAGCGCTGAAAAAGTAGCAGAACTGCTTGGTGACGATAGATATGAGTGGCATGGAGAACACCCAGATCCCAACGCGCCGCCGCTGTTTAAATCAGCAAGAGGTTGGTATACCAAGTGGTTTGACGGGAAGCCTCACACGAAAATTATTGTAGGCAATCCATCTTAATCTAAAGAAGTTATTGATTTTAGATTATACCATTTCGACTCATCATTAATTAATAACAAAACTGTTTTTTCATAAGTTACGCCTGAAACTGAGCAAAATGATTCTCTAAGTCCAAACTTAATTAAAATGCCGATGCCGTCTTCAGTTTGAACTAATGTTCCCGGCGCTAACTCTGAGTATTTCATGTGGAGCATACCATCCTACTACTCCGTTAATTAAAACACCAACTAAAACGCACGATCTTAAATATAACAATTGAGTCTCTTCGTTTTCTACATCAACGATGATCCCATAGCCCGCATGAGGTCGATCTTTAATTTCATATGTCCAGCCATACGCTATAGACTGGTACACATAAACAAAGTCTCCCCTCTTTAAATAAACCTCATTCGGATCTAACCCAACCAACGTAAGTCTCCATGAAAAGTGCGGTTTTAGATAAAGCTTCGATCTTTTCTCTATGAATCTCTTTTACGTCAAACCAATTAATTTCTGAATCTTCAATATCATCTAAAATTTCATCAAAAAGATCTAAAGATCTTCTAGCTTTTGCTTCAAATCCTGATAGCATCATTTCTACTTTTTTATCTTTAAGATCTTCAGAAGCTTTTTCAAAATCAATTATCATCATAAACTACGTTTTAAACACAATCTTTACAAGCTTCTGTCAAGAATGTGAGTATTACTTTCTTTAGAACCAGCAGAAGTTTGCTGAATAAATGTGCTTAAAGACTGAAACTGAGAAATAGATGATGCTCCCGAATAAGAAAGACCACTTCGAATTCCAGTTTCTAAACTCTTGATCACGTTAGATACTGATCCCTTAAAAGGGACTGTTGAAGATACTCCCTCTTCAGAAGAAGTATGGCCCCGCCATTCCATTTGCGCATCTTTACTAGCCATGCCACGATATACTTTGTATTTTTCGTCTCCAAATCCGTGGATTTCTCCAGGCGACTCAGTCGTTCCAGCCAACAAAGATCCAAGCATAACGAAATCAGCGCCGGCCGCTAATGCTTTTACAATATCTCCGCTATTTTTAATTCCTCCATCAGCAATTATTGGAATATCACCTGCGAATTCTGAAGTTGCGCAGTCTATGATGGATTGAAGAGTTGGAACGCCGTGACCAGTTTGAATCCTCGTCGAACAAATAGACCCTCCACCAATTCCTACTCTTACAGAGCTAGCACCCCACTCTACTAAAGCTTCATACCCATCTTTAGTAGCAACATTTCCAGCCATAATATGTACGTCAGGACCAAATGTATTTCGAAGTACTGCCAAAGCGTGTCTCATCAAAGCATGGTGGCCATGAGCGATATCGACACATAAAATATCAGCGCCGTTATCCAATAGCGAGCGTGCTCTGTCAAGATAATCGCCAGAAACTCCAATTGCAGCAGCCACGACAGCATCTTCACATTGGCTGACTAAAAAAGACTGTTCTTTAATAGAGTTATACCGATGAATAACTCCAAGTCCACCATGAGAGAACATTGTTTTAGCCATATCAGTTTCAGTAACTGTGTCCATGGGAGAAGAAATAATGGGAAGACTAAACTTCATAGTGTGGTCGAGTCTAGTCGTTAGATCAATTTCTTTCCTAGAAAAAATCTCGCTATATTTTGGAACTAATAAAACATCATCGAAACTAACACTTGTCTTCATAGAATTAATCCTTTCTTATTATAATATTACTCTATTTAAAAGAAGAGTACAATATTTAGTTTTATGATTGATGACATAAAAGTCGGTGACGTTATAAAACTTTTCGATAAATACGAAGATGCAGCAAGCTTAGCACTCGTAATAGAAGTTAACCGTTGCGAATCTTTAGGTGATGGAGGGTGGATAACATTTGACTATAAAGTTATGAATGAAAGCGGAGAATTACTGAACATATCTAGTAGCTGTGTAGAAGAAGTCTTATACACCATCAATCAATCTCCATCGACTTGGCTTCATTCAAGCTGTTCATCAAATTAATGATACTATCCATTCCTAAGTTGTTTGGTTTTCGAATAACTAAAGAAAGCTTCAGAGTTTCTTTGTCTGGCATACTAGCATTAAGAGAAATAATTTTTACTTTCTTTTCTGCCAACATCGTTTTAACATTGTTTATTATACCGGGCCTGTCTTCTAAAACAATTTTAAGGGTATGAGTTTTGTAGTTAGTTAAAACTACTTTCTCAATCTTGCTAATAATAGTAAGGATTATAAAAACCGTCGCTGTGGTAATTCCGGCTAAGGTATAATAGCCACTACCTGCTGCGATTCCGATTATCGCTGTTGTCCACAGAGAGCTAGCAGTGGTAAGCCCCTTGATGGTGAACCCTGATCTTAAAATAGCTCCAGCCCCTAGAAAACCCA
>MDTB01137233.1_pt1 | contig 17715 bp, 26 predicted proteins | sample 811161 | NCBI WGS metagenome assembly MDTB01 (sample SAMN05326650, study PRJNA326480) | marine metagenome | isolation source: seawater | place: Mediterranean Sea | collected 2009
AAATCATCACCTGCAGTAGATACTTCAAATCCATCATCTGCAGTTCTTGCACCACCTTTAATAATAGTTCCTGTGCCAGGTGCATCATCTATAAACTTTTCTAAGTCTGTCCTAGCATCTCTGATTAATCTTCTTCTACCACCTACTTCTACTTTCTTAACACCAGCTCTCTCAGCTACTCTCTCTATAACCTCTAATGCTTTTTCTAGCTCAAACTGTTGTGACAGTATTGCATTACCTTGACTATCTATAATGTCAAGCTTTTGTCCTTGCCAAAATTCTTCTGATAAATTAGTTCTAAAGTATTTTCTAGTTTCATCAACAGCACCCATAAACTTTCTAATACCTTTACTAAGTTCAGGTGGTAAATCTAAAGCATCCATTTTTGTTGCTATGTGTGTAAACACACCATCATCACCACCAAGAACATCTAATACTAATGTTAACTTAGCTAGGTTTGCAGGTCTTGGGTCAAACTGTTGTGTAGGGTCTATAGGCATATCTGCCATTTTTAATAAATCATCATCATCAATAGCATCTGCTATTCTATCTAATGCTTTAAATGCAACCTCATCATCTACTTTTGCAAAACGCATCCAGTCTTTTAATTCAAAAAAAGTTGTATTTAAATCATTAGCATTTAGTTTCGGTGAAGGAAATTGTTGAAATAACCTACCCCATTTGCTATCTGCATTGTTTAGTTTCATTGCTGTCTTAAAACCACCAGCACCAAACTCACCACCATAGTATGCTTTAGCAGCAGCTCTAGATAATTTACCTTTAAACACTAAAGAGTTTGCATCTAATCTATTTTGAAATCTTAAATTATCTTTAGTTGTGTTTATAAGTATTTCTTGTATCTCTGATACATTGTCAGTATCTCTAAGTCTTTTACCAATACTTGCACCATCAGGTAAATTTCTTAGCTGACCTTTAGTAAGAACATCTATTTGGTCATATGTATTTGCTTTAGAAAACATTTCTGCAATATCAATACCTACTTGTGATTGATAGAAATCTCTAGCAACAGGTTGGTTAACTGTAGCTCTAACAGCTTTGTTTATAAGACCAGGTTTATTGTTAGGTGTAAATGTTCTAGCAGCTTTACCAGCTCTAGACAAACCTAAACCAAGATATGTTGTAGGGTCTGTAAATATAGTATATGCACCATCAATAACACCTGACATAAATTTAAATGCTCTACTGCCAGGTTCAAATATTTCTACTGCAGCTACACGACCAGGAGATAACTTAACTGTACCTTTCCTACCTTGATAACTAAGTGCAGCAGATTCTCTGTCTTGTATTGTTGGTTGTGATAATGGTGTACCTAATTGTTCTTGCAAAGCTTCTTTAACTTCATTAGGATTAGCACCTCTACCAACTAACTCTTTATATACATCTGTATCCTCTGCAATTGTAGAGTTTCCAAAGTAACCTTCACCTAGATTAACTCTATTACCTTTTCTAATCTCTTCAAATGCTCTACCTGCAAGTGTAGGTCCTGTTTCTTCCATAACATTTTTTAATTCTGTATGGTAATCAGGATTAATTACTGCTAGTGCAGTACCTATGCCTGAAAAAAATAACAATGGGTTTTGTTGTTTCTTTGAGTAATATCTCATACCTGCTGTACCAAATCGTTTTACAAACTGGCTAGCAGATTCCATACCAACAAATGCACCTCTAATTGCACCTCTACCTGATGCCTTAATACTTTCCCACCAACTTCTTTCTTTATCTAAATAAGAATCAACAATAGAAGTAAACTCAGGACTGTCTTTAGTAAGACCAACCATAGCACCTGCTACTTGAACATCGGTAGGTAAAAAACCATACTCATTAGCTATACCTACTAGATTTTGTGCTACTTCATTATTAGAAAAATAATTTCTTAATTCTTGTGCTTGTTGTTTTCTTTGTCTAACAAAGTCCGTATCAAGGGCATCTTGATATGGTGATGTAAAACCCCACTCCCATGCCATTAACTAACTCCATCATCCATTAACGCTAATATATCTGAGCTAGGTAAAACTGCATACATTTGACTTAGTAAAAAATTTCTATCCATTTGTAACCCAGTACCAAATTGATTTAAGTTATTAGCTGTAACAGATTCAAATGGTCTTTCTGTTGGTCTGTTTAAAGGCATAGCATCTACTCTAGGCGGTGCTACAGGTTGCGGTGCTAACCTTTGTTCTTCTTGTTGAAACATATCAGCAGCACTTTGTTGTTCTGACAACTCTTGACTGTCACCATAAGACTCTGATATATATCTTCTTTTAGCTTGTCGTGCCATAATCTTCTCCATAATCAAAATCATCAGGAACAATAAGTATGTCTATTCTTCCTACCATAGGTATATATGCAATAGTCATTATGTCAATAACTTTTCCTATATCAAACCTATGATTATTAAAAAGAATTTCTGATGATGCTTCCCACATAGGTTGTTCTTCTGCTGTATAATTTTGTGCAATAATTTTTGCAAACTCTTGATTAATATCAGGCACTAGCACCTCCTAGCAACGCAGCTAGATTAGGTGGACCTTGTGGAGCAGGAGCTTGTCCTTGTTGAGACATTTGCATTAATGCTTGTTCTTCAGGACTTGGTTCATCACCTTGTGCAGTAAAGTATTTCTCTAATATAACACCCATTTGTTTTGGATTGTTATAAACTTCTACTACTGCCATCATTGCAGACTTGTCACCTTGTTGAGAATTTTGTAACAACATCTGGTATAATATTTCTTCGGTTCTTTGTTTAGTAATTCTTTCATTAATTTGAGTAAGATTTTCTAAACCATCCATTTCTTGTTGCATAGTTTCTCTATCTATGATACCTGCATTTAATAATTGCAATCCTGTAATAATTTTATTAGGTGCATCAAAAGAAGCCATAGCACCATATTTTCTTCTAGTTACATAATTTTTATCTATGTCTGATGAAGGTGTATAACTTTCAGAAAAAGATGCACCTTTGTATGTACCTGATATAGGTTTTCTTTTATTAGCAAACAATACCTCATCAAGTTCTAATCTTTTAGAATCTATTTCTTGTAAAGCATATTCTAGCACAGTATGGTATTCATCTACCATTGCACCAACACCTGATTCAAGTTCTTCTAATCCTCTACCAGTTACAAAAGAGTTTGGTGATATAGCATCATCTTGTACAGGATACCCTGCAACAACTCTTAATTGTCTTTCTAACCTACCGACAGCTTCAAACAACTGATATGGTAAATTTGTTGTAGGCTTGACTACTTGTGAACCTGGTGTCAAATAGTTAATAGCATTTCTACCTTTTCTATATTGACCTGATTCTATTTCTCCTACTATGTTAGTTTCTGTAAATACAGCATCTTCCATAGCAATAACTGACAATATGTTTATTTTTGCCATAGCAGCCATTAAACCTACAACTTGGTCAAATTGTCCTTGTAATTTGTCAAAGCTAAATCTTTTAGCTATAACAAATGAAGGACCTGACTTTAATGGATTAGGAACAAAATCTACAATTTTCTTAGAAGCAACATGTAAAACATAAGTTCCTTCTTCGTTCATATACTCTAAAATTACATCTCCACTTTCATCAGAGTTCTCCCAACTACCATCATCGGTATATCTAAGGTTGTAAGAGTCGTATGATGTATCTTCTGTATCTTTAGTTTCAAAGTATGCTTTTAACTCAGGATACATATCTATAAGTTTTCTTATAGGAACTTTTTGTATTATTGCTAATTCACTAGGGCTTTGCATATTTCCCATATATCCAGGGAAACAATCATATGGATTTCTTAATTCAGCACAAGGATACATATTTCCATTTGCATCAGGCTTAGAAGTAATAACCCATACTACAAAACCATAACCTGGTAACCATCTTGCTACTTGTGGTAATTGTAATTCTAGTTGTTGCATCTTATCGTATGCAGTAATAATTCTTTCTAATTTGTCTTTTTTAGTTTTATTTCTTTGACTATCCCTTGCGTTTGTTACATGAACATCAAGACTAGGTACTTTACCTATTTTTTGTGACAATCTATCTAATGCAGATAAAAGCAAGTTAGGTGCAGGTATAGTATGTGATTCGTTATTATCTAGTCCTGGACCAAGTAATTGTCGTATACCATCTTCTCCACCATTTAAAATTGCTCTAAATCTACTTCTGTCTATAAGTGCATCATCATGCATCCTTTTAAGATAAGATGCTCGTTCAATAATTTCTTGCGGTTTCATTTAACTCCAAGGTGTTTCGTTCCATTGTACACTATTATAACCATCAAAGCTAGGAGTGTACTCAATTCCCATATCAGCATAAGTTAATTTTGTCAAGGTTCTAACTACTTTCATAGGAAACCAACTTGCCATTACAATGTCACTCTTGTATCCTTTACCGCCTCTTCCTTTAGAAGCAAAGTATGTTAACTGTTTAGTGTATTGTGTTGTTTTTTGTTGTGCTTCAGCATCCAAGTATGGCAATGTAATCATTTGGTCATTAAACATAGGTGCTAGTGAAGTAACACCAAACCTATCATCCCATTTGTTTTTATGAGTTTCGTGTCCTTCTAACTTTATACCTTGTACATTACAATACTGTTTTATAGTCTTGTCTTGTCTAATTGCTTTTTGAAAACCATTTTCTTCTATTACCCAATGATAACAACCATACATTTCATACCATTTTTTAATTAACTCAAATGCTTCATCTAGTCCACCACCTAAGTGGTTGTCTAAATCAACCATTGTAAGTTTTATATCAATACTTGTTGTTTCTACTGCCCACAAAAAACCTGCTTGATATCCTGTTGCAGCAGGGTCTAAACCAGCAACTAAATAAGAACCGCTAGGTATTGTGCCTAAAGGCATATTTATATCGTAACATTTAGCTATTTGTTCAGGATTAAACAATCTAGCTGCTTCACTCATTGCTTTGTTAAGATAAACCATCTCAAAATTTTTAAGACCACCAGTAGTCATAGAATCTCTTTTTCTATTCATTAACCATTTAAAAGTTCTTTTGCCTTCCCATAACATACAATCAGTATGTTCTTCTTCATCTAGTTCAGGTAATACACACATAGAATCGTGTGCTTCTTCTACTATTGTCTCCCATGCTTCGTTTTCTAACAATGCAGAATATAAATCATCAGGGTGCTGTCTTGAACCTATAAGCACCATAGCTGTATGTTCTTCTTTACGACTGCCTAATGTTGTAGTCCACCAGTTTTTTGTATTGTTTCTTGATGCAGGTTGCATAGTAGAACTATGGTCTTCAATGTCATCTGCAATAATTATGTCACAGTCACGAGATAAAATTTTACCGCCTCTACCTATGCCTATCATTGTTGGTGACTTTATACCTGATACTGTTCTTGTAGATACTGTAAATCCATTTCTTGACCACATCTTACCTGCTCTAGTTGCAGGTTTAAAAGAACCACCAGGTCCACAAAAATCTTCTTTAAGTTTTTCGTTACTGTCTAATGTATCCATAACAGACATAACAGAGTTTATAGCAATATCTTCGTTACCACCTACCCACATAACTCTTATGTTAGGATTTCTACATATAAGCCATATAGCAAAATGTATTAACAATTCTGTTTTGCCGTGCCTAGGTGGACTAAGTATCATTTGTTGTCCACCATTAAGTAAAGCTTTGTTAATTGATTTTATCCAGTTGTTGTGAAAATCTGCTGTTTCAAAAGGTACACCTTGTTCTGTAAGAAAATACCTATCTCTAAAATTTTTAAAATCATCTAGTGATTGTTTAGCATCATCAGAAACTTCCCAATTTTCTGCTTGTATATCTTTTTCTAAATCTTCTCTATATGCAGCTAACATCCTAGCTACATGACCTGCAGTACAACCTAGTGCATCTGCTACTTCTTTTCTTGTAATAATATCTTTAATAAGTTCTGATGCATATCCTTGATTTCTAAACTTGTCATACAAAGAACCACGCCTAACAGTTGCAGACTTAGGTTGATTTATTTCTTTAACAGGTAATTCGTATGTCTCACCTTTTTTCTTAGCTCTATGTATTCTTTGAGATATTCTTTTATAGCAGGTATCACTACAATATTTTGTTTTATTTTCAGGAAGTTGTGCATCACAGTCAGGTGCAATGCAAACTATATTTTTTACCATTTTGTTTTGTTAGCCCAATAAGCTGCTGACATTTTTCCTTTTTTAATATTTTTAGCATGTCTTGCTTTAAAAGATTTTCTTCTTGCTTTTTGTTTAGCACTACTAGGGTTTTTACCAGCACCTGATACACCTTGCTGTCCAAACCTAATAAGTTTGACTTTGCTACCTTCTTTAGCTAATACAGCATGTGATTTATTAGGATGCTTAGGTGTACGCTTCGGTTTATTATAACCACTAAACTTTTCACCTCTGTATGTTATTGCCACTACTTACCTACTTTCTTTTGTGCAGCAACATGTGATTTAGAAAAACTAGAACCACGCTTCATAGAGTTTACCATATACTGTATATGCTTTTTAGTATGATGTTTAGAATGTTTTTTTAAAGCAGTTTGTTGTCTCTTAGTTAACTTACTAGCATCTACACCTTTAACTTTCATTTTTTTGTAGCCCTTGATTTTTGTACAGCTTTTAAATTTATATATTTTCCTTGTTTATAAGCCTTAGCTGTTCTTTTAATTTCAGCCGCAACTTGTGATTTAGGTTTCTTTTTATTTTTAAGGTATTTAGCTGGAACACCTTTTTCATATTTATTTTTTCTTTTTGGCACTAGACTTACCTTTTTTCTTTATATCATTATCTTGAGGATGACCACCCCTAATAAAAGAGTTAACTCTACCCATAGCCCAAGCTGCCATAGAAGCTGATTTACTTCCTGAACTAAGGTACGCTCCTTGTCCACGCCTGTAAACTTGTGCCAATTGCCCATATGTGTATTTTGATTTTGCAGCTTTAGCTTGCAAAGTTTTTTTAGTTTTAGCATTAATAGGTTTTCTAGCTGGTTTTTTCTTCACCATTTTTTATCATCTCCATATTTACATTATAGTCAATAACAAATTTTTCTACTAAAGCATCTATTTTAGAAACATTAGGTTTTTTTTGTATAAGAACACTACCGCATGCTTCGGCAAGGTCCATTGACCATTCTTTAAGTAACTGTGGGTTACTAAAGATATTTCTCCTTGTTTTTATTTTTTTAGCCATTAGTAAAGCTTAGAGCGTTTTTTCTTATTCTTCTTCTTGGTTTTTTTCGTTTTTTTTCCGTACATTAATTCTCCTTCGTATACGAACATTATATTTTGTACAACCAAGATTAACACATTTTTTAATAGTTTGCGTTAACTCAAAGTCCTTATTGCAAAGTTTACACTTTGTAATTTCTCTCATTATATAATTATAAAGGAGATTGGCTAGGTTTTCCTCCTTTACCTAGCTTGTCTCCACTTTATCTAAAAGATGATAACTTACACTTAGCGTATGTGCTACCCCTGTTGCAAGCAAGTCCTCTATAGGTACAATTATAGAGCGTGAAAAAAAATTTTTATTTTCTGTGTCTACAATTCTGTATTTGCTTTCTATAACCCAGTCAAGAATGTATGGAACTAAATCATCAGGAGTCCAGTAAAGAAGTTGGTTAGTTGGGTATATCCAGTAAAAAAGATAGTCAGGAAATGTTTTTAATGCACAACCAATAGCTTTTGTATCCCCATACACCATTTGTATTTCTAGTGCTACATTACCTGTCTCCTCCGCCCTGGTGTCAGTTTTTACTTCTACAAACTTGTGACCTAACTCATTATTAATAATAAAGAAGTCTGCTCCTTTTTTCTGTTCTTCTTCTTTAGCATCTCGTACAATAAATTTAGTTTTACCCTCATCTAATTGAGATTCATAATAACTCTTTACTAATAGCTCGCCCTTCTTACCAACAGCTAGCTGTTCTTCAAAATCAAACATTTATCCTCCTGTAACTTGAATAAAATAATTATAGCACTATAGTGAATTTAACAAATAGTTTTTAATGACTACAGTGTTACAGGTAAGAGCTATCGGTACGGCAAAAAGCTGACTGCATCTACCAAGATGGACTGGGATTACCACAAAGTCAGTACCCAAGGACACTAGAAAATTACTTACTCAACTTTAATAATATGTGTAGCATATATGTCCGCTATCGCCCGAAACGACCCCCCACATTCGTACTATAGAAAAAAGAGTTTTTAACTTCTTTTTTAACTGTAAGTGTGCTAATATACTACATTAGGTAGTTAGTTAACTTATAGGATGTTTTCTCACTGTAACCTGTAACTACTCTAGCGATAGAGTTTCTTAAACACTTATAGGATTGACTAGCTACCTTTTTTTTATGTAGCAGAAATTGCCAGTAATTATTGGGGATGTTACATAATAGACACACCCCCCACCCACATTAACACTCGCTGTGAATTGTTGTCATTGGCTTCAGCTTACTACTTGTTAATAGTTTTAGGCAACACGCAGATTGACTGCGTATTGGGTAGTTCTAAGTGGTTATAGTTATAGTATGTCGTATTTTGTCTTACAAACACACGCCCTTGCATTAAAACGATACATACTCTTCAGTAGTTCGGCATAAATAACCCCCATTAAAATATCAACAGCCGAAAGCATCTATTCCCACCCACCACCCTTATCTTTCCCAGCTTTATTATAATCGGCATAACTCTCTCATTAATTTAATTCCTAGTGCCGATAAGAAAAGAGTTCCAAAATCGTTCTAGCATACTTTTCGTAAAGCATAAAATTTATTCTGCAATAGTTTGGACTTTCCCTTATAAATATTTAAGCCTTCCTTTACTTCGTAAATTCCTTGCAAATATTTCCACTCAAGCTACAACATAAAGATACAAAACAAATTTGACACTTTAAAAAAGCACACTTACTCAAAATATTGTAACTCATTTCACATTGGGTTATAAAGTATCAACTATTCATATAGAAAGGATAAATAATATGAGTAAAGAAACTTGGGTTAAACAACCTAAATATTATATGGGACAATCGTTCTTCGGTAGTCCATTTTGTGGAGTAAAATTAGTAGATACCAAAACAGGTAAATATACATATCATATAGCACAACAAACTAATGGTATGGCTAATCCAAACACATTACAACAAATACCTTCAGGTAGCTATCCAGCTATTATGCAGTTTATGGACATACTAGATAATTGCCCAACTATCTTAAAGAAAGGCGATTTCAAGCTAACTGCTAAAGGACAACTACCTAAAGCACTACTTGACTTACTTGGTACAGATAAAATATCTAAAGTAACCAAAGGTAAAGTTCGTACTCTTGCAGAAGTAAAAGAGACTATGAACTCTTGGAGTGATAAAAAAGGTAAAGCTAAAACTACATATCGTAGAAAATAACTATCTCAAACGAGCGTGGGCTTCGCCCACGCTTGTACGCTTTGCGTACAGAAAGGAAACTATGTTAGTAATAACATTCACAGTACTAAAAGATATGGGTACAGACTTATTCCCATATCAAGAAATACAAAACGATTATACAATTCAAGGTACACTCAAAGAGATTAATGATAAAGTACAATCTCTTTCAACAGACAATGTATACCTAGAGCCAAATAATCTACAGTGGAAAGGAATATCAGCTAGGATAAACAACGACTTAGCCGAAACAATCCAAATCATTGAACAAATGCCCGACTTCTCATTAGAGAACTTATAACATACTTGTAGTTGTGTGGACTTCCCCTTTAGTTCACACTTCTACATAAAAAAAATTGTCGCCCACCCCCGACACCCACCCACCACCACTCGTGTTAAAAACCCATCACAAGATTATTCTCACGATGGTCTGATACAGGAACAGTTGTCTCATACCACAAACTGATACCCTAATAATCAAAACAATACTCAATAAACAAAACACTAACTAAACAATATATATGCATAATAAACAAAAAAAAATAATTCGATATACTATGCAACACACACTGCATCAAGATATACGAAAATGTCAAGTCATTCTATTAACATAAGCAAATTCGCAAAAAAATTTCAAAGTCGCAAAATAATTCCAAGCCCAAAAATTTTCGGCTATATGCATTTTTATGCATATCGTATATAGAAAGGATATACAGATGAGTAAAAGATACAGGAACTCTAGTGTTCCTAAGACTAAGAAAACTCTAGTTGGTTATGACAAGGTCAATGATATACCTGTTGTAATAGATACTAGAGTGCCTGATTTATCAGGTAGTAGAGAGCCAACGATTGCAGTAGATGATGGGGATAAGTACCTATGGACTTGTCGTTTCTGTCAAGCTACTACAAAGGTTGGTCGCAAAGTGTGTTCGCTTTGTAACAAAGATGCAAGTAAGGTCATCAAGATTGTAGATGATACAGAAGCTAGAGAGCAACATATCAAAGATTGTAAGTGTGATGGTGCTTGTATCTATGAAGTTCATCTTGAGAAAGATGATGTAAGAGATGGTCAATGGAAACCCAATGACAGATACGATTACATTATCATTGAGGAAGCAGAGCCTCAATGTACAGAGTGTTTTATTATTCTGCCTATTGAGTTCGTAAGTAATGGCTATCGTAAGTGCAACGATTGTAGAAAGGAAATTGTATAATGCCTGTAAATAAAGAACATAAACAATATAAAGCGTATTTATATTGGAAAAAGAATAAAGATATTATAAAAAATAGAATAAAAAATAACTTTGATTTAAAGTTTATCCCATAAAATAAAGCTATCTACGGGTAGGTCTGATACAGAACGACTGTGTCTCCTTTCACTACCTGCCTAGTAGGTAGCTTGTAGCACATAAGAAAATAACAGTTCGCCAACTATAGTTAAAACCTAGATTGGTGGGGTTGAAACTTCCATTGTGTGTTACAAGCTATCTATAAGTAAGAGCCAAAGACTATGCCCTGTTGATTGGTAACTGAAAGTAGGTAGCTTGTAGCACATAATACTATCGCTAACGAACCTCTTAACAATGTCGCTTACGAATATAAGGTTGTGTGTTACAAGCTATCTATGGAAGGAGAGCTATGGTATGCGATATGTGTCATCAAGGCACATACAACCGATTGTTGATAGAAGCAAATGTTAAATCCTCTGTGTATCACAGAGTTCAATGTAATACTTGTGGCTATCAAGCAGTCAAAAGAAGTAATGTAAAGAGAGATGAAAGGAGGTATCTGTAATGGGTATCCATAATGAAAATGATAAAAGAGACAGAGAAGAGTATGTTAAAAAGTTAAGTGAAAATTATAATATGAAAGATATAAATAATTATTTTCCTTATCCAATGAATACTATCTTTGGTTTAAATTCTATTGTAATTGATGAGGAGAAAGAAACCATAGACCAAAAGAGAGCTTACATTGATGCACAAAGTCCTGTGATTGCAATGGCTTTATATTGGGATAGTTTGTGGCAACAAGCAATGGTTACAATAGTTCATGCTCAGTTAGATATGGTTGCCAAAGCTTTTCGTTCTAAACACGGAGAAGTATTAGGTGATGATATTGATGAGTTAGTAAAGGTACTCAAGTCTGATACAGCAGTAGATGCTATGTTTCAAGCGTTTTATGGCTCTGTGCCTGACATCATTAACATAGGTAATCCAATGTTAGTAGGTAATGTTGTTGCTAAATCCGAGAAAGATGTTGAAGAAGGTGAGTTTAAACAAGCTGTTGATGACTTAATTAAAGATGTATTTAAGAAAGATGAAGAGGAGTAATAATGCCTGTAACACTAAAAGAACTAGGTGCTTTAGATGGATATGTCCATTGTGCAACCTGTATAGAAGAGACTGGTGGAGTAAATGGTAGTGTATATAAGCAACAGTTAGAGGTTGGTATGAGAAATAATACTGAACTCTATGTTAATTGCACATATCATAAGTTAGTAATAGGTAGGTTTTTTATAAAACCTGTAAATACGGAGTGTGATTGCTGTGATAAACAAGATTAAATTATTTATTGCAACGAAAAAATTTAGTTTTGATATGTGGCTGTTACGACAACAGTTAGATTTTCAAATAAAAAAGATAAGGAGAAAGTATAAGTTATGAGTGATAATGTATATGAATTAACTAGCACAAGTAATGAAGATGTTAATAAACTAACTGTGGATTTTAGCTTTATGTCCAAGATAAAGAAAGTAGATGCTATTGCACAGATAGATAAGTTAGTTTCATTAGCAGATGACAATGCTGATATTCAGCTTATAGACCATACACCAACTTTTTATGAGAAAAGTCAATGGTATGATGCTGATGAGGAAGCAGAGTAATGTATGGCGTGGTGAATACCATAGTACAAAACCCTATATTACATAGGGCTAAAGATAGATTGCAGAGAGAACTTTACTATAAAGAAAATGGTAGGCACGATATATTCTTTGATACCTTGATTGATACTGGTATCGGAGATGATGAGTGGGTATGTGATTTCTGTAATGCACAGATAGAAGTTGGAACATTTGACAAGCCGACAAGTGTTTATATACACGGAAGCTATGCCTTATGTACCAACTGTTTAAATGAATACAAGACTAAATATCCTGAGGAGTTTCAGGTAGAACAGACTTGTGTTTGTTGTAATAAAAAAAGCTATAAAAAGTTTATAGCTACTAAAGAAGAGGAGGAATAACAATGGGTAACATAATACCTATATTTAAACCTAAGAAAGTAAGTGCTGATGAAGTGAATAGAGGTGGCTATATATTTAGCAACTCAACTATTTCATTGTTAGAAGCCAATGTAAATGATTGGTTTTTAATTGCCGAATATACTGGTGATGATTATAAAAAGAAAGGAAATGCTTATGATAGCGTTGCTAGGTATTGGACAGGCAAACTAAAAGATGAAGGGCAAGTATTACAATGTCAGACTAGGAGACTAGGAAAAGTTAATACTTGTAAATTATATGCACGAATTAGAGAGGAGAACTAATGGTTAGTGGAATTGAAGGCTTCCCACCTGATGTTGAGGAAGCAACTGAGAGACTAAAGAACTGTGCTATTACCATACCAATACTATCGTTACTTAACGATTTGTCTATTGAAAATGGTTATAACAGACAGATACGAGAAGGTTTCTTAGATGAAAGTATTGATGATAGCGACAAGTATGATGACCACGATGAAAGAGCAGATGATAGATTTCCTGCGATTGTGATGTTGGCTATGCCACATTATCACAAGAACGGAGTTCCATCAGAACTGCACTATCGTTTGATGCTAGAAGTTATCGTTAAAAGTAAATCAGGTAAGGAACTTGATACTAAATACGCAACTGTATTCGTAGATGTTCCTGCTGATGCACTAGATTTATTACCGAATGTTCCTGATATTCAGTGGATAAATCCAAAAGCTGCTACTGAAATAGAGCGTGAAGCGTTCTTGAAAGAGTGGTCAGAAGTTGATGATGAACAACTTAGTAAAGACTTCATCCAAAATATAGAAATGATGTTGGGTAAGAACTCAACAGAGGAGGAATAAACAATGACAGAGAGTAACTGTTGGAAACTGTTTGATGCAATCATTGGTGCTACACCAAGAATATTGCTCTATGGTAAGCCGGGTACTGGTAAAACATACCAAGCAAACACAACCAACTTAGAGGGTAGAGAGACATACAATATCACATTGACACAAGATAGTAGTGCTAGTGAAGTGCTAGGTCATTACATACTTAATCAAAATGGTGGTATGGATTGGTTAGATGGTGTCGGTATTCAAGCTTGGAAAGATGGTGCAAGACTTGTTATTAACGAGATTGACCACGCTGGTGTAGATGTAATATCATTTTTGCACGCCTTACTAGATGACCCTGAGTTTGCAAAATTTACTTTGCCTAACAAGGACAAAGAACAGGTAAGACCACAACCTAACTTCCAAGTAGTTGCAACTATGAACGGAGTTCCAGATGACTTACCACCAGCCTTACTTGATAGATTTCCTGTAAGGATAAACATTGACAATGTACATCCTAAAGCAATTGAGAGTTTGCCTGAGAAACTGCGTGCAGTATATGCAGATTACAATGAAGGCGACTTCTCAGTTCGTAAGTGGGTAGCACTAGGTCAGCTAATGGACAAAGAAGTTCCATTGGACTACGCATTACAAACAATATTCCCTGATAACTACGACGAAATTGCTGATGCTTTGGTAGTTTCACACGCAGATGACACAGAATAATGCTGTTTGTAAAGAGAGGTAAAGCTCGTAGCAAAGGACAACAGTTCCCTAACCTTGCTTTACAATCTACTGGAAAAAGATATACAAAAGTATCTGATGCTAAAGGTGTGAAACCTCAGCTACAATCAGGTGCTATTCCAGTAGTTGATAGCAGTGGTGAAAATAATGCTAGGAGAGAAAAGCTAATTGCTTTAGCTCAACAGAAAATGTTTCCTAAGAAAACATACAGAAATGTTACTGCATTAGATAAAGAAACAAGTATTCCTGTTGCAGAAAGATATGCTTCAGGTTATCTAGCAGACACTTGGCTTAGAAATGCTAGGACAAGTAAGACACTTAGTTCTATTACTGGTGATATGAGTTATGACTTAGTGCCTACTGTAAGTGTCTTTAAGATAAAGCGTATGATTAATTCAATAGTGCAAGCGTATTACACCAAGAACGCTACACCTGATAAGATATATCGTTTGCTTATGGAAACAATAGCAAACTACGATATACCAATTGGAACTAGGTGGTATTACTATGACTTTACGCCATTGACAGATATAACTAATCACACTTTGAATAGAGGTGAAAGTGAATACTTTGATGAAATGTTAAGTACAGTTCAAGGTAGTAACGATTTAGAGTGGAATAAGTATGATAGGACAGACTTAATACAAGTAGCTTTGTATGAAGCTATTGCATTAGAAAATCCTATGGCTACCAAGTGGGAGTTATACAATGACTATCTCTATATTGGTGCTGACTTACAAGCTATGCAAGGTATGATAAGAAAAGCTAAGAGTACATTAAGTCGTAAGAGAAGTAGGAAACTTAGTCCTAAAAATGTTAAGGATATGATTAGACATTTATCTTTAGCAACTTACTTAGAGACTAGAGACTATATACACAAGAGACAAGATGAGGAGTATCTTAATATATCTAAAGGCACACCAACAACTAATGATATGGTTGATAAAGTAGGTGATGATGAAGTATCTAGTAAGTTCAATGTATCTTACAATGGTTTCATTACTGAGAAAGAAGTTAAAGATGCTGATATCAAGCCAAGTGAAATGATACCTAAGTTTGTTAGTGAGGAACTAGCAAACAATATTATTGATGAAGCTAATAGAAACTTTGAAAGTAATATTGGTAGTAGGATTAACTACAAGAAAGATGAAGGTGGGCATCACGGCTTAGCTAAGTTCCACAAGTTTGTTCCTAATAGAAGGGATAAAGTAGCTGAAGAAAAGCTACACAGACAACTTAGTGATGCAGGTATTAAACCTAAAAATATCCATAGAATACTTACTGACAAGAAAGTATTTACACGCAGAAAGAAAATTGCAGGTGGCTCTGTAATGATTGACTTTAGTGGCTCTATGGGTTGGAATAGAGATGAAGTTAGAGAAGTAATTAGATTACTTCCAGCTTCTACTATCGCTGGTTATACAGGTTACGCAGGTGGTATGGGCGAATTTCACGGAGATATTCGTGTGATTGCAGACAAAGGTAAGTATGATGACAATGCTATTGAGAGATTGCACGAACACGGCAATAACAATATTGACCTTAATGCTCTTAAGTGGCTTGCTAAACAAGATGAGCCACGCATATGGGTATCAGACCAACAAGTTATTGGTGTTAAAGAAGGCTATACAGCAAATCTTAGCTCTGAAAACTTAGCTGAAATATCACACTTTATTAGAAAGCATAATATTATACCTATTGAAAAGTATGAATATGTTAAAGAGTTTGCAACTCAATATGCTAATCACATAGGTTAATCTAGATTAACTTATTATTAGACAAGCTAGGTTGCTCTCTCTTAGTTATGTCTAGGGTAGGGTGTAAGGTTTAATAGTTTCCTTGCACCCCTACCCCTTTTTTATTTTTATCTATGCATATGCATATGCATATAATTTTTTTGTTCAAAGCTATGCATATGCATACGCTTATGGTATGCTTATCGTATGAAAGATATAAATATAGAAGTAAATGTAGATGACTTACTTAATAAAGCCACCAAACAAGCAATAGGTGGAACTGTGTCTTGGTATAAAAGATTACCTAAAGAAGCAGTAACTTTTATAGATGAGTTATCTAGCAGGGTTGTAAATGAAGGAGCAAAAGCAAATGCTCGTGTAGTATCAGAAATATTATCTAATGAGTTTGACTTTGAAGTTTCTTATAGCAGAGTTAGACATTGGTTAGTTAAATTGGAAAAGCAATATGCCGAAAAACAATCAGAATAAAGAACTAGCTAGGCTCATAGCTGAAGCTGAGAGTGATAAGCTCAAAGAGTTAAAGCGAACTAATGAACGCTTATTAAAACAAATTGACAAACTTAAAGATAAAAAAGCAGATATGATTGAAGCAGTTTATCAAGGTGCTAGAGATGGTATGAGTACTCTAACACTTCCTAAAATAAGCAAACCTAAAATAAAAGCTAAGAAAAAAGACACCGAGTTATGTGTGCCTTTGCTCTCGGATATACAACTTGCTAAGAGAACCACAGACTATGGCACTGAAATTGCAGAGAAAAGAGTTATTGAGTATGCACATCGTATAGTCAAATTAACTCATATACAAAGACAGTCGCATACTGTAGACAAATGTGTGGTACTTGCTTTAGGAGATATTGTTGAAGGAGAACTTATATTTCCAGGGCAGGCACATTTAATAGACAGTTCTTTATATAGACAGGTAACAGTTGATGGACCAAGAATATTACATGCATTCTTTAGTATTTTACTAGAGGCATTTCAAGAAGTAGAATGTTATTGGGTGATTGGTAATCATGGTGCATTGGGTGGTCGCTCAAGGCGTGATTACAATCCTGAAACTAATGCAGACAGAATGTTAGGAAAAATATTATCAACTATGTTCGCTAACGAAAAGCGAATTAAATTTAACATTCCTGAAGGTGTTGACCAACACTGGTATGCAGTAGCAGACCTAGGTGAGAAAGCAAAGTTCTTTTGTTTTCACGGAGATAATATTCGTGGAAGTATGGGATTACCTTTCTATGGTTACAATAAAAAAATATTGGGTTGGAAAGCTTTAGCTTCACAAGGGCTAATGGAAGACTTTACCCATGCAGTATGCGGTCACTATCACACACCAACATCACTATATATTAATGATGTTCGTGTATGGGTAAATGGCTCTACTGAAAGTTATAATAGTTATGCACAAGAACAGTTAGCGAGTATGGGTAGACCTTCACAATATTGTTTGTTTGTGAAACCTGATAAAGGTGTAACTGCAGAATACTTGGTTAACTTAGAGGAATAGTAGATGGCAAAAACATTAAATGTTAAAGCTGTTGAGTTCGCAGGAGTTGGTACTATACCAAAACTCTTGATTGAAACTGACGGTGAATACGAGCAAGTGCTTTTAAAAGTAGGCGTTACTCGTTTAGATAACATTAATTTAGAAGAAGAATAGATTAGTCAAAGGAGGCGATGTGGCTAAATTTAATTTAAATGAATATGAAATGGTGGA
>MDTB01080769.1_pt1 | contig 17712 bp, 16 predicted proteins | sample 811161 | NCBI WGS metagenome assembly MDTB01 (sample SAMN05326650, study PRJNA326480) | marine metagenome | isolation source: seawater | place: Mediterranean Sea | collected 2009
GCGGTAATTTTGTGAATTTAAAAAACCTTATTATCATTTAAAGATTTGTATATTTGCAAAGTAAATAAATATGATTCACAATGAAAGAGTTCTTTTACGGTATAGAAAATCTTTTTGTTAATTATTTTTTTATTCCCTTTGATGTGTTAAGGGAAGTCGGCGACTATAATTGGTGGCTTGCAAATATCATGGCCTGGATTTTTACCGCAATCGGAACAGCTGCTTTTTGTTATTGGATGGTTCAGCTTAAAAAATTTGATGACAATAACGAGGAAGACACAAGCATTACTGCCCATGGTTATTTATAAATCAAAACCTATGTCTTTTCGATAATTCATTTTCTCAAAGCTGATATTTTTGATTGATTTGTAAGACATTTCTAGTGCCTCTTTGATCGTGTTAGCTCTTGAAGTAATAGCGATAACTCTTCCTCCATTTGTTTTGAGTTTACCATTTTCATACTTAGCTCCAGCATGAAAAACCATAGAATCTTGAACTAAATCTAGGCCAAAGATTTCCTTATTTTTATCATATTTCTCAGGGTATCCGCCGGAAACTAAAAATACAGTTGCTGCTTTATTATTATCAATTATAATTTTATGATCTTTTAAATTCCCTTTGCCAACTGCAAAAAACATCTCCATAATATCAGATTTTATTCTTGGCAAGACTACCTCTGATTCAGGATCGCCCATTCTTACGTTATATTCAATAACATAAGGCTCTTCATTTACCTTGATGAGTCCAAAAAATATAAACCCTTGATAATTTATATTATCTTTTTTTAACCCCTCAACGGTTGGCTTGATAACCTGATTTTCAACTTTTTCCATAAACTCTTTTGTCAAAAAAGTTGGTGGTGAAACAGCACCCATACCTCCGGTGTTGAGGCCTGTATCGCCTTCACCTATCCTTTTATAATCCTTGGCACTTGGTAATAACTTGTAATGTTTGCCATCAGTAATAATAAAGCAGCTTACTTCAATACCTTCTAAGAACTCTTCAATGACAACACTTTTACTTGCTTCTCCAAATTTTGAATTTATCAGCATTTCTTTAAGCTCTTTTTTAGCTTCATCAGGATCTTTAATTATTAATACCCCTTTGCCTGCCGCTAATCCATCAGCCTTTAAAACATACGGAGATTTCATTTCATCAATATATGAGAAAGCGTCTTTAATATTTTCATCGGTAAAGGTCTTGTGTGAAGCTGTCGGAATATTGTGTCTATTTAAAAAATCTTTGGCAAAATCTTTACTCCCCTCAAGCTGAGCAGCATGCTTATTTGGGCCTATTACGATTATGTCCTTCAAATCGCTGTCACCTTTTATAAAATCTGTTAGGCCATTTACTAAAGGAACTTCAGGCCCAACAACCACTAATGAAACATTTAAATTTTTAATAGCATCTACTATTTGTTCGAATTGATTCACTTTGATTTCTAAATTGGATGCTATTTCACCTGTTCCAGAGTTCCCAGGTGCTACATATAAATTTTTACACAATGAACTTTGTCTGATCTTGTAAGCAAAGGCATGCTCCCTACCTCCCGAGCCCAATATTAATACGTTCATTAAGTTTTAAAATTTAATATGCCTTCTTTTGGCCAGTTAAAAAATTAATTGTTGTCAAAAATACAATATTTAAATCCAAGATTAAAGACCAGTTTTCTAAATAGTAAATGTCATGTTTTACCCTGTTTATTATATCTTCATCTGTTTCAACTTCTCCTCTAAATCCTTTTACCTGAGCCAACCCTGTAATGCCTGGTTTTACAAAATGTCTAACCATAAACTTATTAACTGACTTTGAATATCTTTCATTTTCTTTAATCATGTGTGGCCTTGGTCCAACAACAGACATGTTGCCAATTAGTACATTAAAAAACTGTGGTAACTCGTCAAGACTTGTTTTTCTTAAAATTCTGCCAAATCTGGTTACCCTCTTGTCATTTTTAGTTGCCTGTTGTATATCCGCATCATTGTTTTGAATCATCGATCTAAACTTATAACATATAAACTCTTTGTATTTAATGCCATTTCTAGTTTGCTTAAAAAATACAGGGCCTTTACTTTCTATCTTTATAAGAAATGTAAATATTGGTGTGAGCCAGGAAAGTAATAATAAGATTACTAACAGAGAAAAGACAATATCAAATAAGCGCTTTAATAGTGTATTAAAATCATTTGATAGGGGCATTTCTCTCAGAGATTGAACTGTTGAAAGCCCGTATATGTCAGTTTTAAGTTTTTTTGACAAAAGACCTCCTCTTTTTGAAATAAATTTTAAAATTTTAAAATTATTTTCACAAAACTCAATTAAGTGTTTTATCTGATTTTCGTCTAGTTCATTAGCTGAACAATAAACCTCATCAATATGTCTTGAAATAATAAATTCAAAACAATTTTGAAGGTTTAAATCCGAAGCAGAATTAAAGTTAAATGTTTTAATGTTTTCATATCCAAGCTCCTTTTGAGTTTTAAAGAATTCTTTAAGTTCATTAACTGCTTCATTGTTTCCGATAATAATAGTTTTTCTGAAATTCCCCCCAAACCCCAGCCTGTAACTTTGTAAAGCATAAAATAAGGAGAGCTTAAACAAAGAAATAAGAGTAAATACAACTAACAAAAATTTTAGGGTTTGGGATAAGCCTGGTGCTACGTTTTGAACAATCCCAAAAAAAGCAAAGACTAATATTGAGAATAATAATAATTGATAAAAAATATATGAAATGATGCTAATCAATTTGGTAAATCTGTATACCTCATAAAATTTGGTAATTAAAGAAGAAATTATCCAAAAGGAAGAAAATATAAGAACGGGGGCTAACTTAAATAAGCTTTTGTCTAAAAATAAATAGATAAAAAAATTAATAACAAGTAAATCAAAAGCCATAGAAATCGGTCTTAAGTACTTTGAATATCTTCCTGCTTGTTTTTTTACCATTAAATAACTATTTATTTTATTTCTGTTTTGGTAGGCATTTTAAATACTGTTGCAAGACTTAGTGTACAGAATAATACATACAAAAAAACTAACAAACAATAATTTAAATTAGTTTTTTTAGAACGCATTGGGGTTCTAAAAATTGTGATAATAAAAGTTAATTTTTCGAAAGCTTCAAATATAGGTTTGTTAGTGTTTCTATGTACTCTTCAAAATTATGTCTTTTATTTAATAGCTCATAAGCACAATGGCCAAATTTTTCCCTTTTTACTTGATCAGATGTTAATTCCAAGATTTTTTTTGCCATAATATTGGTTTGATTAAGCTTAACTAAAAACCCTGTTTTATTTTCAACAATAAGATCTTTGTGCCCGAAACAGTTTGTAAGAACAGCGGGGACCCGAAAACGCATACTCTCTAGCACAGAGTATGGCAACCCTTCGTATCTAGAAGTTGAAACATAAAGCTTTGAGTGCATCAAAATTTTTTGCACTTCATTCCTTGAAATCCAAGGTGTAATTGTTGCTCTTTTGTTTAAACCTTCTTTTGTAATAAGCTTTTTTATATGATCTTTTTGTGGACTGTATTCTCCAGCGCCCAGTATAAACAAATGTAGGTTTTGATCATTTTTAGAAACTATTTTAAAAACATTTATCAACATCTCTAAGTTTTTTTGAAAAGAGGGCCTGGCTACTGTACAAATATAGTCTTCGATCCCTTTGGTAATTTCTGATCTTGATTTTAAAATAGTTTCTATTTTAATTGCATTCTTTAAAACAAAAGTATTTTTTGCTTTATATCCCACCTCATTAATTGCAAGTTTCATCTCTGATTCAGAAGTTGCCACAATTAAAGTTCTCTTAGAAATTGTAAAACGCTCGATATTCAAATAGAGTTTTTTTAAGAGCTTGTTTTGAGCGCTGAGGAATGAGAAAGCATGAGGTGTGTAAAAGACTTGAATATCAATGAATTTTGAGGCGACTCTGCACAAAACTCCTGCCTTGGCGCTATGGGCGTGAATTAAATCAGGGTTCTCTGTCTTTATTATTCTTAAAAGCTTAAAAAAGCATACAATATCTCTGAATAAATTTATTTCTCTTTGAATTGGGATCTTTAAAACTTTAACTTCTTTTTGATCACTATTTAAAATTTTCTCTTTCCCGTTCAGTGGTTGTGATGCAACTAAGCTAATTATTTTACTATGGTCAATATTATTTATAATCTGCCTTATACAGACCTCAACGCCACCTACTAAATTTGCTACATGAAGAATTTTTTTCTTATTCATTTGCTTCTTGTTTTATAAAGTCTGCTGAAATAATTATTAAAAAGGCAAATAAATAAATTCCTATTTGACGGTTTAAAGCATTCTCCAAAGAGGTAAAAATTAAAAGGGTCAATATAAGGCTTACCGCAAAGATATTTTTCTTTAAAGAAAAAAACAGTTTAATGAAGAGGTTTGCAAATAAGATTAATCCTATTAACCCATAGTTTAAAGCAAAGTCTAAAAACTGATTATGTGTGTTAAATTCTCTATCAATAAACCAGCTGCTTCTTTTCTTGTTTTCCATCTTTGAATACTTCCCTATTAACAAGTCTTGAGTCTGTTTATTGCCAAGACCTAGTAAATAATTTTTGTTTTCAGAAAAAATTTCAAAAGAGAACTTCCAAATTAAAAAACGTGGCTCGTGCTTTACTATCTTGCTAATTAAATCTTTTGATTCTCTGTCGTCTGAATATAAAAATCTTTTTTCTAATGTGTTCCAGCTGACGATTATTGAAACTGACAATATAAAGCAAAAGGTAGCCAAATAGACTTTTTGTTTTAAAAAGAAGCGCCGTTTATAAATCAATAAAGTCAAAAAAACTACAAGGAATATTATAATTGAGCTTCTTGACGAAAATATAAAGATTAGGGAGCTAAAAAATACTATCAGAGTTAAATTGAATATTGTATTGGTTTTTTTGTTGGATTTAAACAATCTATCTACACAAAATATTAAAGAGATTAAAATAAATAGGCCAATATATAATCTTTGTGTAACGAAAACTTCTTCAACAACGGCGCCAGCCAAAACAAGACTGTGTAAATTTTGATTTAGTAATAGTATTTTATAAATGGTTATCAAGCTGCTTATTGCAACACCTAAAACAAAAAAATTTATCAAATATTTCTTGTTTTTGATGTTATAAAAAATGAAAATCAAAGAAATTAAGTGTATTATATTTAATATTTCTGAATAATCCTTTAGAGTAGAAAGGTTAAACAATGACAGTAAAATAATGTATGCTAAAAATAGTATTAGAGGCTTAATGAAAGACTCTTTAATAAAGTTTTTATAGGATGTTTCTTTGGCTATTAATAAAATCAAAAACATACATATTGAGATTATGTTTGGCAATGCCTTTGCATATGACGTTAGGGGCATAAATAGGCAGACAAAACATCCGAGTGCTAAATATATTTGATCAAGCTTTTTATTCATTTGCTTTTATTTTAATCGCTTTGAGAGCTGTTGTTACTCTTCTAGAAAGGAATAGCAAGGCGATATTTCTTAATATTCCATAAAGAGGGTAAAACCCAAGCTTAAAGTTGTCAATAATTATTCTAAGCCTATTAATAACCTGGGTATTCCTCAATTTAGATGATATAGATTCTTCTGAAATAGTATAATCCATTAATATTTCTGGATAATTCTCTGATTTAAATTCATTTATAACTTTAAAGAAAAATGCATAATCCTCAGCTGCTTTGTAATTCGTAGGGTATAAATTAATTTTTTTGAGTATGTCACTTGAGAACACAACCGAAGGGTGAATAAACATCGAATTTATGAACATTTTTTTTTTAATTTTATTATATTCTGTTGGATGTTTAAGGTGGTATAAGAATTTACCATTAGTGTCAATAACCCTTGCCCAAGTCCCAAGTAATTTTGTCTCTTTATTCTCAATTAGATAATTATACTGTTTAGTAAGTTTGTTTTTATAAAAAAAGTCGCCAGCATCTAGTCTAGCAATAAATTTGTATTGTTTCTTTTTAGAATATTCCAGACCAATATTCAGGGTTTTTGAAATTCCTAGGTTCCTTTCATTTCGTATGTATTTAATTTTTGAAATACATCTGTTAAGTTCTTTGACTGTTGGTATGTGAAAGTTTTTGTCACTTCCATCATCGATTAACAATACATCAACCATAATATCCTCTTCTATTGTTTTTAATGATTTGACAAGCTGACTGGAATCGTTAAAAAACGGTATTATAATAAGTAAATTATTTTTCATAAATTAATTTATTTGTGCTTGATAAATAAACCAAGGATATACATATCCAAAAGAAATAAACCCTAAACGAATCTGATTTTAACCAGTTTAAATAGAACCCTAACATTGAAGTCAGGATAATAAAATTTAAAACCCTGTTTTTGTTAATGTTTTTTAAGCATACATAGAAGATTTGTGCAAGAAAAGTTACAAAAATTAAAAACCCAATTATACCCGTCTCACTTAAAACTCTTAAATACAGGTTGTATCCAGGGGGAAATGATTTATAGTTTGGATTTAAATATCGCAATCTAAACTCCCAATTATTTTTTTTTGCCCAAACAGGATATTTTTTCCAAGACTCAAATGCCTGTAGCCCATATCCTGTACCTGTAATTGGGTGCTCTAAAAAAACTTTGAACATTGCTTGTTGGATTCCAAATCTAGATTTATTTGAAAGCGCGTGTGTGGAGTCATCCAATCTAAAAGAGTTTATTTCATTTTTTACATAAGAGCTTATTGGCTTATAAAAATATATTATGAAAAATATTGACAAAGCTGCAGAAAAAAGTCCTGTTCTCAAGAAGACACTTCTAAGTTTTTGGCTATTAAAAGTTATAAAAACCGCAAAGACAAGCTGAATAATTATGATGAAAAACGCGCTTCTAGATCCCGACATAAAAGACAATAACAATACAACTATAACAGGTAAATATTTAATTTTTTTTGCCTCGGTAAATATGTAGCTAAACATCCAGCCAAATATAGATATTAGATATGTAGCTAAAGCTGGAGACTCAAAGGAAACCGAAGAAATTCTCTTTGTTCTAATGTCAATTCTTGCTTCTGTAAAAGGAAAGTAGTCAAATAAATTTAAAATTGGTTTTTTTAAATATAGCATGTTTAACTTTACTATCATTATTTCAATTGCGGCGTAGATAGTAACTACTACAAGGGAAAAAAGAATTATTTTGCGTATTATGGTTAGTGATTGCCTAAGGCTAGATCCAAAAAACCCATTATAAAACGTCAGTGGAACAATCATTGCGGCAATAATTAAAGATCCAAATTGGCCGATAAACCTATAAAATCCGTTTGTTTGTTTGAAGTAATAATCTGCTATGTTATTAGAATTAAATATCATTGAAAAGAATGCCCAAATGATAAAGAGAATCAATAGTTGAAATGTTAAATTATACACCGGGATTTTTATTCTCTTTTTAAAAATTGTCAAAGCAAAAGCTGTGATAAAAAACAAAAAACATGCATCCCTGTGGTATTCACCTAAAAACTCCAGACCTGACCATGAATTAAATGGAATAAAGAAAATTCCAATTAGCAATATGGGTAAGATAATTTTTTTTAAAGTCATCTCTTAAATTCTAGTATTTTCTCCAATTGGAAATGTCGACATTAAGGTCAGATAATTTACCAACATCCTTTTTAAAGAATATTTTTAGCTCATTAAGTAATTTCTTGTCAATTTTTTCAGGTTTGGAAATAAAAAACATTGAGGCATACATTAATATTTTTTTTATGAAAGGAGATGGTTTGACAATTCTTTTAATATAGTTTTTGAAAAGTGAGGGCTGGAAGATAATCTTTGTAAAAAAGTTGTTTTCATAGATTCCACCTACGTTATATCTGCTCTCAGTAGCTTGAGGTTTGAAATTGGCATCAACATCTAAGAAAAGGTAAACTTTTTTCATTGTTTCTGTAGGGTTTTTATTAAGCTCCTCTAAGGTTAAAATTAAAATTTTACTAAACACCTTATTTGCTCCAATGATTTTTTGAGAATACATGGAGTTAAATTTGTAATACCAAAAATCAGAATATTTTGATTTTTTTCTTTCTTTCTCAATTTTAATTGCTTGCTTGAAAGTAAGCTTTTCTCTCTGCTCTCTCTTAAGGTGTAAATAATTTGAATATGCGCGATTTACCGGGTCTCTAAGCATGATTATAACCTTTGGGTCATTCAAATATTTTTTTATTTTTGGAAATAAACTGGGGTAGTTAATGTAAGATGGTGAGGTATCTCCAATAGCAGTCTCCTCTTTTACACCTTTGAAATAACTTAAATACCTTTCTGCGCTGCCAACATGAGTTTGATTAACAATTTTATCCTTGGGGCCTGAGTTTAGTTGAGATAGATGTTGATAGGTAAAAAAGTGTAGCTCTTTTTTCTTGGGCATAAATATTTCCGGATGTTCATCTAAATAATAATGAAGAGATGTGGTTCCACATTTCGGAAACCCAGCAATTATAAAATTGGGCTTGATCATGTCAGTTTAAAAATATTTTTATTTTATCATTTGAATAGATATACATCATCGTTATTGAATTCCATAAAACCAAACTAATTAAGGTTGCCTTTGCTGCCCCGTTAATTCCCTCAATCGGAATAAGATAAAAATTTAAGCCAATGTTTAATAGTAGGCCCAATAATAATATTTTGTTCAACACTATTTGACGCCCTGTCATGTTTAAATATATAGCTCCAGGGCCTGAAGCTGCGCTGAAAAACTGGGCCGCTAATAAAAACAAAAGAGCTTTGTTTGCTGCAACATAGCTAGATCCAAAAAAGCTCAATATTTGGTCTGAGAATAAAAACAAAATGCTTAGAATACAAAGGCTTATAAAGAAAATAATTCTTGTCGATTGTATTATTATTTCTTGCATTTCGTGTGTGCTTCCCCTTTCATATATTTCTGCAATTTTAGGGGCAATTACAATATTTACTGACATTAGGGCCAAAGCTGTAGTTGTTGCCAATTTTACTGAAACAGAGTAATAGGCAATTTGATCAAACGATTCATATATTGAAAGAATAATTACATCTATACTTTGCATAATGAAATATGCTATTGCACTAAGCGCCATTGGCGCCGAAGTTTTGATAAGTTGAGCTAGGGAAACTTTTTCAGTATCTTCAATTGGATTTTTAAGCTTCCTCAATAATCTATATACAGTGATACTGGAAAAAAATGACAGCAAAATAAAGCCCAAAAGATACGCCTCAACTAAATAAGAGTTCTTGTTAAATTTAATCAAAAGTAGTGCAAATAAAAACACTGGAAGATATCTAAATATACTTCTATAAATCTCTGATAAAATAGTTTTTTGAAGCGCCCTTATTGTGTCAATGTTCAGCATAGTAAGAGAGAAAAAAATTAATACTAAAATTGATTTTAGCAAAAGGCTGAAGGACTCTTCATTATTAAATAGTTCGTTTATAGATCTCTCACTAAAAAAGAGAACAAAAGAACAAAAAATAATAAGGCTTATTAAGGCTATTATTCTTAACATTTTAAAATACACCGCTCTTATGGACTCAATGCTGTTTCTGGCTTTTAATAACCCGGAATAATAAATAATTGATTGGTTGGTCCCCATTAGTGCAATGCCGCCCAAAACCATAACAACAGACCTGACAAAATCATACCTGCCAACATCTACTGCGCTAAAATAATTGGTAATGAAAAGTGTAAAAGCAAATAAAAGTAAAACTCCAATAGACCTTATGATTAAGACATATAAACTTTTTTTTGTAAGGTCTTTTATTGGCATTTTAGCTGGCTGTATCTAATTTGTCTAAATAAGAATAGGTGCTGCGAATAAACATGATAAAAACATAAAATAATAAAAAAACTATTGGATAAAAAATCATTTTATTTGAAAGCAGTGAGTGGTCTTCAATCATAACGTTTGCTTCGTTAATCATCATTACAGTCTGTTTACTAATCAAGCTTTCCTTTTTTAGCTCTTGGTTTTCACTTTGTAATAGAATTTTTGTAGCTATAAGGTCATTTGGGCTAATATCTTTGTTGTCAATGTAAAGCTGAGAGCTGTTGCTTTTATCTTGTGAGGTATAGTATTCTATTAATTTGTCAATTTGGTTTATGGTTTGTTCATTGTCCGAAATAATACTTGAAATTCTTTGAATATTTCTTTCTTTTAGCTCTTTAAATAGTGGGTTATTATTAAAGTAATCAACTATTTTGTTTATCGTTAGTATCGATGAATTATCTGACACTTTAGCCTTAATAAAATGATAGTCATAGTCAGATTTAAATCCATCAGCTACTACAAGGCCGTCCTCATATTCAATGTTTTCAAACAAAACTCTAATTTCATTTGCTTTTATGTCCTTTGCCATTATATCCTTGATATCAATAACAGGCGAGATAGAGACTTTATCAATTTTCTCATCAAAATTTAGCTTCATTTCCTGAATAAAAAACTCTGTATCCCCGCTTGAGATTTTTAAATTGATTAAATCAACTGCATCGTAAACAAAATTGCCTGCGTCAAAGTTGATTTTCACAAGAACTGTCGCCTCTTTAGGGATAGGGGTTTCTGCGTCAGTACTTAAATACCCTGAAAAGACCCCTAAAAGAATTATTACTAATAATTGCTTCCAAGCAGTTAAAAATAGTTTTGATTTTCTAAAAATTTGAAGTAGAATGTTTAGAAAGATTATCTTGATTTTCTGCATTAAAACAATTATCTCAAGCTCATCTTTTTCTTTAAAATTTTTTTTCATTTTATTGTTTTTGGTTTTTTTTAAACGATTTTTTTTATAAAATATTTTAGATTTCTTCAATTAGATTTAGCTTTTCTAACTCTTTCGCAATTTTTCTATCATTAGAAATCTTGGGGATTTTATTTTGTCCCCCAAGTTTTCCAATGGTTTTCATATATTTTTTGAAGCCGTCTTTTTTTATTTTTCTTATCATAGGTTTGCTTATAATTTTCCCATTGATTAAATCTTTATAATACTTATTTTGTTTTTGAAGCTCATAGTCTAAAATATCCTTAAAATAATTAATTTTTTCAGACTGTGTGTCAAATTCAATAAACCACTCGTGACAAGCTGGTAAAGACTCTGATTTAAATCTTGGGGCTACTGTAAACTCAACAACCATATTTCCAGTTTTTAAAATTGCTTGTTCAATGGCTTGTTCAGCCTCCTTAACAATTACGTGTTCTCCAAAAGCAGATAGGCTCTGCTTAAGTCTTCCTGTGATAATAATTCTGTATGGGCTTATGCTTGTAAACTTTACCGTATCGCCAGTATTATATCCCCACAATCCTGCGGAGCTAGAAATAATCATAACATAATTTATATCCTTTTTTACATTTTGAAGTGATATTCTTTCTAGCCTATTCTCTCTAAAATCCTCAACATTAATAAACTCATAAAAAATTCCGGCATTCAGGATTAGAAGAAGGTCGTTGTTGTCTTGCCTATCTTGAAAGGCGAAAAATCCCTCGCTTGCAGGAAAAAGCTCAATACTGTCAACTTCCTTCCCAATTAACGAAAGGAACTTTTTTTTATATGGTTTGAAATTTACTCCTCCATAAATCAAAAGGCTAAAATTTGGGAATACTTCTGAAATCTGTTTATTGGTTTTTCTGACTATTGCTTCGAAATACATTTGAAGCCATGATGGAATGCCGCTAATAATTGTCATGTCTTCTCTGGTTGTTTCTTTAACTATATTTTCGACCTTATTTTCCCAGTCTTCAATGATGTTTGTCTTCCAAGATGGAAGCATGTTGCTTCTCATGTAAAACGGCACATGATGAGCAGAAATCCCTGAAAGTCTGCCCCTCAATATACCCGAAATATCTTTTAGTATAGGGCTGCCTTGAACAAAAATATATTTACCATTGACAAAGCTTGTTTTATTAGTTTCTGCAACGTAAGTCAACAAAGCATTTTTTGCTCCGTTTAAATGGTTTGGTAAACTTTCCCTCGTGATGGGAATATATTTTGCACCCGAAGTCGTCCCGGAAGTTAAAGCAAGATAAATTGGTTTTCCGGGCCATAAAATATCCTTTTTTCCAGATTTAACTTTTTCAAAGTAGTCTCTAAGCCCCTCATAATCTCTTATCGGCACTCTCTTCTTGAATTCTTGGTAATTTGATATTTCCGAGAACGTATGATCCTGCCCGAATTTAGTGTTTCGAGCTTTTTTGATTAAATAGTTGAATTGGTTTTCCTGGGTTACGATTGGCTTGTTTGCCCAATTGTAAACTTGCTTCTTTGCAAGCCTTGAAACTATTTTTAGAAGAACATGCTTTAGCATTATTATTTAAAATTTAATAGGGGCTCTGGGTCTATTGGGATGCCGTTTTTCCAAAGTTCAAAATGTAAATGTGGTCCAGAGCTTAAATTTCCTTGATTACCTGAATAAGCAATCACTTCTCCAGCTTGAACGAAATCATTTTGTTCTTTTAATGTTTTTGAATTATGCTTATAAACTGAAATTATGTTTTCTCCATGATCAATGACAACAACATAGCCTGTATCAAGTGACCACTCTGAAAAAATAATTTTTCCATCAAGTACAGACTTAACTGGTGTGCCAACATCAGCTGCTATATCAATAGCAAAATGATTTTCATTAAGGTTAAAGCTTTGTGTTATTTCACCTTTAATTGGAGAAAAAAACATTTTATTTTCAATAACAAGCTCATTGTTAGTCAAGTTAAACTTATCCTCGTTTTCAACATATTTTCTAAGAATAGAATCTTGAAGGTTTGGTAAAATTGTAAAAATATCTGTGTTAATTAAATTGCTATCTGTTGATAGCTCATCTCTAGAGATAAACTCATCTACATTTCCAGAAAGAACATCTTCAATCGATTTATAAAACTTATTATTAAGGGTTATTTGTTGTTCTAATGAATCTGTTTTTTTTGTAAGATATATGGCTCTATTCAAAAGATCTGATGAAGAATATCCTGGAACCATTTCTCTGAGTTGGGTAAAAAAAACAATGCTAATTGTAAATGCAATCAATATTATGGAGTATAATAATATTATAATAAATGCATTTATTTTATTAGCCTTGAAGGAAATTTTCTCTTCGAATGTGTTTTCGTTTGAAACAACAACCTTATAGTCGTTAAATATTCTTTTTAAAAAGGTTTTATTTTGTTTTTTGTTTTTCACGGTATTCAAAAATACTTAAAAATAGCTTACTCATTAATACAAGTTAAACATATAGTAACTATTACGTCTATTATTATTAACTTAGCTGAAAATATTTAGCAATGGATTTATTTATTATACCTCTTGCTTTGGGTCCTGGCCAATTAGTTTTAATTGCAATTGTTGTTTTGATACTTTTTGGTGGCGGAAGAAAAATCAGTGAGTTGATGAGGGGAACTGGTAAGGGCATAAGAGAGTTTAAAAAGGCTTTAAAAGAAGATGATGAGGATGATGAAGAAAAAGAAGGCTAATTTTTAAGACTTCTCATAATAGCCTCTAACTCAAAGACATAATCCCTTTTAATTGACCCGGGCGAATAAACAAATCCGTCCAACATTATATATTCATCCTGTTTCGTGTTAGATTCAAATTGATAGTTTAAAAACGGCCCAGCCATAAATTGTCCCTTTATTTCCCATAAGCCCCTTGTTTCTAATATTTGTTTACCTCTTATATTAATCTGCTGTGAACTTGGTGTATATATAGGGTCTGTTGACATAAATGTGTTTTCAATAGGCCCAGGAATATGATGCTTAGAAATTGAGTCTCTTATTTTCACAATAGGGCTGTTGTTTTTGTCACTATATCTTGAGACAAAAAGATTAACCGAACCTGTTTCTATATCTCTTCTTATCCAGACAAAGTTACTGTCAACTTTTGCGACTCTGTAAGCAGAAGGAAATCGTAGTGTCAAGCCTATACTTTTTTTGATGGCTTGAGTTTGATTTAAGTTTTTTGCAATTCTTCTTTGCTTCTCTTGAATCTCGTTAAAATATAAGGCGGAGTATATAGAGTTGATGTTTTTGTTAATAATTGTAATTATCTGTTCTGGTGTTGCGCCGGTTACCTGAATTATTCTTTGAGGTGAAGCGTAAGTGTTTTTGAAATTAAAAACTCCTTCTATTTCAGAAATATCAATCTTTAAAATTGTTCTTGATTTTGTTGCAAAACCTGTAAATATCTTACTTGGAATATGACTAAGGTTAAAAACAGGCTCGATTTGTGGTAGGCCATAGATTGGGCGACCAAAATTTTGTCTAATAGCTTCTCCAACTTTCCCTTCCCAGATCTCATCACTTGAGACTACCGAAATATTATTAATGTTTCCGCTTGAATTGGGCAAGAGCTTTTCATTGTTATCATTACATGAAAAGAATAAGACTAAAAAAAACAAAATCAATGCTTTTTTCTTCATTTTTTAAAACTATAAGACCAATTTACAATAATTAATTTTTGGGAATTCTTTTAGGAAATATAATTAGTTTTTGGTTTTCCTTTATGTTGTCATTTTTAAGATTATTCCAGCGTTTAATATCCGCAATTTTAACTCCAAATTTTCTTGCAATTTTTCCAAGAAATTCCCCATACCTCACTTTGTATATAAGTTTTGAGTCTATTGAGTATAGGTCTGGTAGAGGTTTTTCCCTTTTATCAAATTCAGTTTTTGAAAAAATGTAAAATTCATCTTCGTTTTCAATTAGTTTATCAGCTAAGTTTATAGGTAGACTAACTGAATTAACATTTTTCCCAGGAATAATTTCATGAATATAAGAAGGGTTTAATGCTTTTATTGAATCTATTGAATAGTTAAAAAATTTAGAAAAATGTTCAAATGCAAATTTTTCTTTTATTAAGACTTTTTCAGTTTTTAAAATAGGTCTTTTTGAAATATGCAAATTAATTCCGTGCTCTTCAGCATATTCTAATATATACATCGTGGCGATAAATGAGGGAACATAGTTGGCTGTTTCTGTTGGTAAAAACGGTCTTATGTTCCAGTAATTTGTATGTCCCCCTGACTGTTTTTTTGCTCTAGATATTGTTCTTGGGCCTGCATTATAAGAAGCAAGAACAAGGTTCCAGTCGGAATGTATTTTATAGAGTTTTTTCAAATACGTTGTTGCTGCTATTGTAGACTTTAAAGGGGACATTCTTTCATCAATATAACTATTCATCTTCAGATCATTTTCAAGTGCGGTGTAAAACATAAATTGCCAGAGGCCTGTAGCACCAACTTTTGAGACGGCGGTTGGGTCTAGCCTAGACTCAATTATCGGAAGATATTTAATTTCTATCGGAATTTGATTGTTTTGCAAATGTTCTTCGAAAAGAGGAAGATAAAATCTGATTTTTTCAATATTATCGTTGTAAAAATCTACCCTTGTTTTTAAATATCTTTTTATTATTTTTTCAACCTCGGGGGTAAAATACAGCTCTAAAGGAGTTTTAGCATCTAGTCTTGCAAGTCTATTTTTGATTGTGTCAGAATCAAAATTGTAATCAATTATATCGCCTTCAAAGCTGTTGACCTGACAATAATTGTGCTCGATTATAAAGAAGAAAATAATTAAGAATAGTCGTTTAATTTGCATTATTATTGCGAAAGAGCGTTAATACCTGGCAGCAATTTTCCTTCTAGGCTTTCGAGCATTGCGCCTCCACCAGTACTAATAAAGCTAACTTGATTTTGTAAGCCAAACTTTGTAATTGCCGCAACAGAGTCACCCCCTCCTATCAATGAATAAGCTCCACTTTGTGTGGCTTTTGCTACAGCTTTTGATACAGCATGAGTTCCTTTTTCAAAAGAAGGTATTTCAAAAACACCCATAGGCCCGTTCCATAAAATAGTACTACTACCCAGGATTACTTGTTCAAATTTTTCCATTGTTTTTGGTCCAATATCTAAGCCTTGCCATCCTTCAGGCACTTCATATATGTTTGTCACTTTTTGTAATCCAGAATTTGAGAACTCATTTGAGCACAATATGTCTTCTGGTAAAAAAACATTAACGTTTTCATGTTTTGCTTTAGATAAGATCTCGCTACAATCTTTGAGTCTGTCGGCCTCAAAAATTGAGTCCCCTATCCTACCTCCATTATTTTTTATGAATGTATATGCCATTCCTCCTCCAATGATCAAGTTGTCAACAAAGCCCAGTATGTTTGCTATTACAGAGATTTTAGAGGAAACTTTAGCGCCGCCAATTATTGCAGTAACAGGTTTATTAGGTTTTTCCATTAGTTTTTTTAAACTCCCGATCTCTTTCTCTAAAAGCATGCCTGGTGCTTTTTCACCAAAGAATTGTGCAATTGTTGCTGTTGAAGCATGTTCCCTATGGGTTGTTCCGTAGGCATCATTGATATATATGTCTGCTAAGCTGGAAAGTTCTTTAGCAAAACCAATGTCAGCTTTTGTTTCCTCTTTATAAAACCTAAGGTTTTCTAAAAGAACTATCTCACCATTTTGTAAGTTAGAACAAGTTTCTTTAGTTTGAAGCCCTGTTGAGTCTTCTAAAAACATTACGTCTTTACTTAATAGTTTTTTTAGCTCTGGAATTATTTTCTTTAGTGATAGCTCAGGATCTTTTCCAACAGGTCTACCCAGGTGGGATGCCAAAATACAGGCCCCTCCATTTGATAAAACATATTCAATTGTTGGGAGTGCCGCAACAATCCTCGAGCTATCTGTTATTTCTCCAGAATCATTAAAGGGTACGTTAAAGTCAACTCTAATAAAAACTTTTTTGCCGTTAAAAGAAATTTCGTTAATTGATTTCATTGTGAGAAGATACGTGTCAAATATAATTCTTTATCTTTGTTTTAAGTCAAATTAGATGGAGCAAATTCAGTTAAATACATTAAAAGATTCTGTAAAAAAAGGAAGGGTTGCAAACACCTATTTATTAGTTGGAAAAGCTGATTCAGATGTTTTAGGGTCGGGGTTTGATCTGGTAAAGGACATTATAAAAAGCCCCTTTGCAGATATGGAAACACACGCGCAGCAGGCTGCTTTGGAAAAACTGAAAACATTAACGAATCCTGATGTACATTACTTTTACCCGGTTAATACTACCGCCAAGGTAAAAACAAAAGCAAGCTCAAAAGACTTTATAAATAATTGGAGGGAGCTTGTAGGCGCTGGAACAAAAATAACTTTAGTTGATTGGTATAACAAAATAGAGCTTGGCAACAAGCAGGCGGCGATTAATAAGGATGAGGCTGAAGAAATTTCAAGAATAGCTTCGTTGAAGTCTTATGAAGGAGGGGTGAAAATATTTCTAATTTGGATGGCTGAAAAAATGAATTTAAGTGCATCAAACAAGCTGCTAAAGCTTTTCGAGGAGCCGCCAAAAAACACGGTTTTCATATTGATATGTGAGAATGAAGGAAGGCTTCTGCCAACAATAACGTCAAGATGTCAAAAAGTTTATATTAATTCTCAAAAGACTGATAATCATAATGTTATATCAGAATATGAGGTTTTGTTTTTAGATTGGGTCAGGGCTGCTTTTAAAGTAAAAGGCAATAAATCTGCCATTAACGACCTCATTCTGTTTTCAGAAAAAATAAGCAACAAAACCCGGGAGGACCAAAAAGATTTTTTGGCATATTGCTCGGCTGTTTTTAGAGACTCTTTTCTGTACGGTTACAAAGTTGTGAATAATTCAGAAAGATATTTAAATGGTCTAATATTAGAAAAATTTGCGCCATTTGTTCATGAA
>MDTB01013783.1_pt1 | contig 17711 bp, 15 predicted proteins | sample 811161 | NCBI WGS metagenome assembly MDTB01 (sample SAMN05326650, study PRJNA326480) | marine metagenome | isolation source: seawater | place: Mediterranean Sea | collected 2009
CAAAAGCTTCGCCATCTCTTTGTTTTACCTGTGTCATTAGTCTCCTGATTAATTAACGCTGTGAGTATACAACTTGATAGCTTATCATTCAAGAAATTTGACCAAGACACCTTTTTAGCCTGCTTATTGCTTCATTTATTCCTAATATTTCTATTGCTTCAAATAATGGAGGGGAAATTTCAGACCCAGTAATACAGTTTCTTATTAAGCTTAAGTAATCCCTTACCTTTAAATCTAATTCTTTACAATTACTCCTTAACAGATCTTCAATATCTGAAGAGGTAGTATTTTTTTTATTTTCTAATTCTTTAAAATTATCAATTAAATTATTAATTAATAATTTAATTTCATCATTATTTAAATCTGAGCATTTTAACAATTCAACATCAGGTTTCTCGTATTCAAAGAAAAATTTAATGAGTGGATAAATTTCATCAAGCGATTTAATCCTTTCTCTGATAAGCGAAGTGATTTTAAAGAAATCTGATTCAGACATATTTTGAGCATTATCTGTATTTAAATTAACTTTTTCTTTAATGATAATATTTAATTTATTTTCATCCATTTCTCTAATGTGTACGCCATTAATCCAAGATAATTTCTCAGGGTCAAATATTGATGGGCTGGTGCTTAAACCTCTTATTTCAAATAATTTTGAAATTTCGTTTGGGCTAAGTATTTCTATATCATTTCCTGGCGACCATCCTAAAAGAGCTAAATAATTTAATAATGCACCTGGAAGTAACCCTTGATTTTTATATTCAATTATCGAATTTGCTCCATGCCTCTTACTGAGTTTTGATTTGTCTTTTCCGAAAATAAGGGGCAAATGAATAAATTCAGGTGCTTTTTGATTAATGAAATCATATATCAGCAAATGTTTTGGGGTGCTTGAGATCCATTCTTCTCCTCTAAGAACATGTGAAATTTTCATTTCAGTGTCATCAACTACACTTGCCAAATGATAAGTTGGCATCCCGTCTGCCTTTAAGATTATAAAATCATCTATTTTGGATAAATCGAATACAAGCTTTCCTCTTTTCATATCGTTAAATTCTATATTTCCAGATAAGGGGACCTTGAGTCGGACTACAACAGGCTTCCCTTCTATCTTTGATTTTTCTAATTCTTCCCTGGGCCTATTTCTTGAAAAGCCATTATAACCAGGAGGTAAACCTTTTAATTTTTGTTCAGTCCTAATTTTTTCTAAATCTTCTGATGATAAATCGCACATATATGCATTTCCATCTTCAAGGAGCATATTGACTATTTCTACATACCTTTCTTTTCTTTCAGATTGAAAATAAGGTCCATAATCTCCACCCACACCAGGCCCCTCATCATAATTTAAATTTAACCATTTTAATCCCTCTATTATATTTTCAGTTGACCCAGGAACTAATCTGTTTCTATCTGTATCTTCAATTCTTAGTATAAATTTGCCATTATTTTTTTTTGCAAAAGCCCAATTGAATAATGCTGTTCTCATTGCACCTAAATGAGGGTCTCCAGTTGGGCTGGGTGCAAATCTAACTCTTACTTCTTTATTTTCCATAAATTAATTATATGTTTATCTTGTTGGTACTAAAGTGCATACTAAATTCTTTAGGAATACTATCTTTTATGTCAATATTTATTTTTTTATTTGGATGTAAAAATCTCAATCTGTAAGAGTGCAACAAGATTCTTTTTTTAGAATCTTTGTATTCTTTTGAATACATTTTATCTCCATAAACTGGATGACCAATTGAGCTTAAATGCACCCTTATCTGGTGAGTCCTTCCTGTCTGAATCTTTACTTTTAAAAAAGATAAATCTTCATTATTTTCTATCTTTTCATATGTAGTATAGGCTTTCTTCCCAGAGCTTATAAGAGCCCTTTTTAACCTGTCTACTGGATGCCTTCCTATTGGTGCGTCTATAATTCCGTTATCTTTAGTTATCCCATTTACAATTGCTAAATATTCCTTAAGGACTTTCCTTGCTTTAAATTGCTTTTTTAAATCATTAAGAATTTCGTTTTTTTTAGCTATTATCATTAGCCCTGAAGTTCCTTTATCAAGCCTGTGGACAATACCAGGTCTTGAGCTTTCCCCAACATTTAAAACTTCAGGTCTAGAAAATGATATTAAATCAACAAGTGTTTCTGAATCTGTTCTAGCTCCAGCGTGAACTAAAATTCCTGAATCTTTTGAAATTATCATTAAATCATCATCTTCATATCTAATATTTAATTTGAAATTAGAGTTTATTTTCTTTTTTCTAGTAGCCGTTATGTATTCTTTCATTTCAACAACATCATTAAATTTTATTATTGTTGAAGACTTAGTTTCAATCTTATTATTTATGCTCACCGCCCCTGAAGAAATAATTTTTGAAATTTCAGTTCTAGAAAATTTTGATGTTGAATTTAGAAACTTATCAAGTCGTATCTTTTCAGATTTTTCATATGTTTTTTTCATTTTCTTTCTGATCATTTTTCCAGCTTATTAAAATATGGATAACCAATAAGAACATTCCTACACTAATACAGGAATCGGCAATGTTGAATACAGGCCAAGATCCTACATCAATAAAATCAGTAACAGACCCCAGCCTTATTCTGTCGACAATATTACCAAGTGCTCCGCTTAATTGAAGTGATATTGCTAGTTGAAGCAGATTAGATCCTTTTGTATAAAAAATTAGAAAATAACAAATAAAAATAATCGCAAAAATACCCACAATCATTAAAAATAAATTCGCATCATTGATTATACTGAAGGCGCTACCAAAATTCCTTACATGAGTAAACCTAAAAAAACCCTCTTCAGGAACTGAATAACCTACTTTTAAATTCCTAATAACAATTTCTTTTGTGACCTGATCAACTAAGAAAAATATAAAAATCAAAAATGGTAGGTAATATTTCCTATATTTAGTTATTTCTTTCATAATATTATTATATAAGTTATATAAATTTACTTTTGCAATTTTACATTAAAACAAAAAAATTATTTAAGGTGACAAATTGATTGATTTAAGAAGTGATACGGTCACAATGCCAAATAAAGATATGAGGAAAGCCATGTATAACTCAGAAGTTGGTGATGACGTTTATGGCGAAGATCCTACAGTAAACAAATTACAAGAAATTGCTTCTGAGATTACTGGTAAAGAAGATTCGCTGCTGGTAACTTCTGGAACAATGGGAAATCTTGTTTCTCTTTTAACGTTAACCAATAGAGGCGAAGAAATTATATTAGGTAATAAATGCCATGTTTATGCTTGGGAAGGATCAGGGGTTTCAATATATGGTGGCATAAGTATGAAGATTATAAATAACAATAATGATGGTTCATTTGAGATTGATGAATTAGAAAGCTCTATTAACCCTTTAGATGACCATAAACCAATAACTTCAACTATAAGCATAGAAAATACACACAATCAGTGCGGGGGCTCTCCATTAACGCTAGATTTTATTGAAAATGTTAAATCTATTGCAGATAAAAATAATTTAAAAATTCATATGGACGGCGCAAGGTTATTTAATGCTTCTGTAGCACTTAGGAAAAGCGTTAAAGATATTGTTAAAAATGTTGATTCTGTAACCTTTTGCTTATCAAAAGGATTGTCTTGCCCAATTGGTAGCATAATAAGTGGGACTAAACCTTTTATTGCTGAAGCTAGGCGATGGCGCAAATCTATTGGTGGCGGAATGAGGCAGGCTGGCGTAATTGCAGCTGCAGGCATTTATGCATTCGATAATATGGTAGATAGGCTTGAAGAAGATCATTTAAATGCAAAAAATCTTGCTGAAGGTCTTTCAGTAATTCCTGAAATCATCATTGATACAGAACATGTAAAAACAAATATAGTAAGGTTTGAATTATCAGATAAAGTTAATTCACATGAATTTGAAACAGAATTAAAAAAAGAAGGTATTTTTTTTAATTCATCATATGGCTCTATAAGAATGGTTACTCATTATGGAATTGACTCAAAAGATATCGATGAAGTTATTAATAAAACAGCTAAATTGGTTAAAAATTTAATCTAATGATTGTAATTGGGATAGTTGGGCTAATATCATCTGGTAAATCTACAGTTGGAAAAATATTAGAACTGAATGAATATAAAGTACTAAATTTAGATCAAATGAGTCACGAAATTTATAAAAAGGGATCAAGTTCATATCAAAAAATTATAAATATTTGGGGTGATGATATTTTGGATGACAACCATGAAATTTCAAGAAAATATTTATCTGAAAAAGTATTTATAGATGACGAGAATGAAATATTAAAACTTGAAAATATTGTTTGGCCAAATTTAGTAAATAATCTTAAAAAGGAGCTTTTAAATTTGAAAAATGAAGATTTAGTATTTATTGAAGGAGCCAAAATATTAAATAGTGATTTTGTTAAATTTTGTGACAAAATATGGTGTATTGTTTCATCTATTGAAAATATAAAGAATAGAATAATAAATACAAGTAAAAATCATAAGAATTTACTTCAAAGGCTAAAAAACCAAATTAACGAATATAGCTACTTAACTGGCGTTGATGAATTTATTGAAAATAATTCGACAAGGCAAGAACTTGAGAATGATGTAAAATTACTTTTGGAAAAAAATAAGAAAGGACTACTTTAATGACGAAAAGTAACCAAGATTCTAGAAATTATAAAATTGAAGATTATTCAATAACTGAAGAACCTTTTTATATACCTACTTCAGATGAGATAAGTATATTTGAATCTGCATACAATCAAAAAGTGCCAGTTCTATTGAAAGGTCCAACAGGCACAGGAAAAACAAGATTTGTTGAGTATATGTCTTGGTATATTTCAGAGAAAAAAAAGAAATCTATCCCATTAATTACTGTTGCATGCCATGAAGATTTGACAGCAAGTGACCTTGTTGGGAGGTATTTAATTGATGCTTCTGGGACCAAGTGGATTGATGGCCCATTGACTCGAGCTGTTAAATCAGGTGGTATTTGCTATCTTGATGAGGTTGTTGAGGCCAGAAAAGATACAACCGTTATAATTCATCCTCTTACTGACCATAGAAGAATTTTGACTATCGATAAGCTTGGAGAAGTTTACGAAGCAGATGATGACTTTCTAATGGTAGTTTCATACAATCCTGGTTATCAGAATGCATTAAAAGACCTTAAGCAAAGTACAAGGCAAAGATTTGTTGCAATAGAATTCGATTTCCCAACAGCCGAACTTGAAGCCAAAATTATTGAATCAGAATCGGGTATAAATACTAAAATATCAGAATCTTTGGCTTCCTTAGGTGAGAAAATTAGAAATTTAACTGACCATGGCCTTACTGAAGCTGCTAGCACTAGGGTATTAATTTATGCAGGAAAACTTATAAAAGACGGCATACAGCCAAGAAGAGCATGCCAAGTAGCAGTTACATGGGGTATAACTGATGACCAAAAATTGTATAAAAGCATTGAAGAAATAATTACTGCAATTTTTGAATAGTATTTTGAAAATAAATAATTTAAATAAAATTGATAAAAAAAATAAGGTTTTTTTTAAAGATTTTGACGTTAAATATAAACCGTCTTCAGTATTAATTTTAATTTTTTTATCAAATGGCAGTGAAGAGATTTTATTTTTAAAAAGATCAGACGATTTAGTTCTACACAAGGGAGAGATTTGTTTTCCTGGGGGTTCGTATGAATATTTTGATCAAGATTTGTTGAATACAGCATACAGGGAAGTCGAGGAAGAAGCTGGAATAAAAAGAGACAATATAAATGTCTTGTCATCTCTTGATGATGAAATTACAAGAACCGGATTTATAATCAAACCCTTTGTAGGAATTATTAATAAAAAAGTCAAAATAAAAATTGATAATAAAGAAATAGTTGAGTATTTTAAATTGCCAATAAAAGTATTAAAAGATAATAAAAATATAAGGTATTTTTACTTTGCTGGAAAAAATAATAAGTTAGAAAAAAAAGTTTCTTTTTCAATTGATGGCAGGATAATTTGGGGGGCAACAGCAAATATTTTGAATCAATTTTTAAATAAAGTATAAAATGGAAAAAATTATAAAAAAAGAACTAATTAGTTTGGGTATAGATTCTAATTTGATTACTAAATTTTTAGAAAATATTCTAGAAGGTTTAAATGAAAATGGAATTAAAGATTGGCTCAACACTATAAAATCTTTTAATTCTTCTAGCTCAAAAAAAATTATTATTGAAGCCATAATCAGGGAGACACCTGAAGTTTTAAGAATTATACCTCAAAGTCAATACCTTGAATGGATTAAGCAGTGCTATAGGATATCAGAGGTAAGCGAGGAAATTTCATTAACATATATAAATTCTACAACTAGTGTTATTGAAAATTTAAAACCAAGACATCTTCTTGATTGGGGTAATACAGGATTAAGTTTATACAGATCTTCAAAAAATTCTGTTTCTTTAGTAAATAATTTTTATAAATTTTCTCCATCTTTATCTGCTAAACTTTCTTTTGATGAAATTGAAATTCTAAGTGACACTCTCAAGAGAATTTCGGCTAGATCAATAAGCTTTTCAATTAAAATACTTGACTGGGTATTAAAAATATCTTCTAAATCTCCAAATGATTTAATTGCTTGGAATAAAGTTATTTATTTAGTTTCTAAAAAATTAATAAAAGATTTTGAAATTATATTTACTACACTTGCTGAAAATGCAGACAGGCTTAATGAAAACAAAATTTTTATGAGATCTTTGCCTACAGTAATTGATGAAAACCCACAAATTTTTAAAGCCTTTATTAAGAACTCCATTGAGATATTTAATTCATCCTTGGATGAAAGTTCAGATTATGAAATTCAAGTTCAAAAGGTTATAGAGAAATCAAATCTTGATGAGCTTTTGTTGTTTTCTAAAAATTATTTAAATATGAGAAAAAAAATATCTAGAGATAAATTTAAAATCTGGTTTGATAATTCTATTATTCAAAGTAAATCAGATGATACCGGTTACTTTTCACTAGAAAATCTAAAATCTAAAGATCTATTTAATGACTTAACTTTTTCAGTTGATTTAGATATTGAGCGAGATATATTGAAATTATATTGTTGCGGTTTAAGCGGCGATGATTTAGCTATTCAAAGTTCATCTATGATGGTTGAAAAAGAAATTGGATGGTTTAATCCTAATTTGGCTACAACAGAAGGGACGACCATTTTCCTGCCAGGGACTATTAAGAAATTCAATGAAAAAGAAAAAAATTTTTCCTGGCTAAAAGTATTGGCAACTCACCAAGTTGGTCATGTTGAATTTGGCACATTTAAATTTAAATTAAAAAATAAATCTAAATTTTTTAAAGATCTTAGATTTGAAATTGCAAATAATCAAAAAACTATTTCAGAAAATAAAGAAATAACTGATATGACTAATTTTTTTAAATTTTTTGATGATATTAAGTTAGCTCAAGATATATTTTCAATTTTTGAATCCTACAGGGTTGACCAAAAAATTATCAATAAATATTTAGGAATTAAGAAATCATATCTTGATGTTCAAGATAACTGTTTAATTGGAAGGTCAGATATATTCGATTTGCCTGGCAGAGAGCAATTATTGGAGTTGTTGATAAGATTTAGCTTAAACGACTTAAATCAAAAAGTCGCAAAAAATTTACAACTTTCTTTTGAAAAATTACTAAAAATACTTACTGTTTTAAAAAATATCCAATCATCAATAGAAGATACTGCAGAGGCAACTTTAAGAGCTTATAAAATTTTGATAGATATTAAAAACATCCAAGAAAAAGATCTAGATGAATTTAATTACGAACAAGATTTTCAATATGAATTTGATGACGAAGATTTTAACCAGATTGCTGAATATTTTAATTTAAGTTCATCAGAAAATAATTCAGAAAATTTACAAGATTCTGATACTCTTCCTGAAAACCTTGATCAATCTGATCAAATTGACCAATCTCAAGAAGAATTCGATTATAGTTCGCCACAAGAAGTAGAATTCTGGGGTGAATTCAAACCTGAACTTTCACAGTTATTGTTTGAAATGAATTCTAATGAAGCTGAATTTGCTGAAGAAGGTGATTTATCTGAATTATCACAAGAACAATTAGAAGAGATGCTTAAAGATTCTGTAGAAGAATCTCAAAATCAAGATGATGATCAAGTTTCAGAATCAGATATTACGCAAAATCTTGAAGATGCCCTTAATGATATGCAAATGGAAAAAAGCGAAGATGATCAATCAAAGTTTGCTGACAAATTTGATCATTTTGATGAAGAAGGTAAACCACTAGAGGCCAACGAAGAAAACCAATTTTTATATGACGAATGGGATTTTCGTGATGAAACCTATAAGAAAAACTGGTGCTTAGTTAATGAAAAAACCGTTGGAGAAGGGGATTTAGTTTATTATGAAGAAACTTTAGAAAAATATTCTGACATTGTAAAAGATATCAGGAAACAGTTTGAACTTATAAATCCTGAAACATATAGAAAAATTAAAAGACTTCAAGACGGTGAAGAGCAAGACTTAGATTTAACAGTTGAAGCAATGATTGATCTGAGGTCAGGCATAACCCCTTCTGAAAAACTTTATTGGAGAAGGAACAAGATTGAGAGAAGTATTGCTGTTGCTTTTCTCCTAGACATGAGTGCATCAACTGCTGAAGCAATTGATGATTCTAGTAATCAGTCTGATGAATGGTCAGCCCCAAGTGATCCTGAAAAATATATGGAATGGTTAAGGAAAAGAAGGTCTCAAGGATTTAGAAGATCTTATAAAAGAATTGTTGACCTTGAAAAAGAAGGCTTGATCCTTATGCTAGATTCACTTGAAACCTTAGGAGATAAATATGGAATATTCGGATTTTCAGGCTATGGAAGAGAAAATGTGGAGTACTATACTATTAAAGACTTAGATGAAAAATTTTCTTCAAAGATACCAAAAAGAATTGACCGAATAAGTCCATTGCATGCCACAAGAATGGGTCCTGCAATAAGACATTGTGCTTCTAAATTAATGCAAACAGACGAAAGGTCAAAATTTATTTTTTTAATTAGTGATGGAAGGCCTCAAGATAGAGGGTATAGTAGAGAGGGCGTGGAAAAAGAATATGCAGTTAATGACACAAAAAAAGCTCTTCTTGAAGCAAAAAAACAGGGCATAACAACATTTTGTCTTACAGTTGATAAAGAAGGTCATGATTATATGAAAAGTATGATGGAAGACCTCAGTTATGAGGTTTTGGATGACATCTCTTCTCTGCCATTAAGGATTCCTCAGTTATATAGAAATCTTACTTCTAATTAATAATTGCATTCGATGTCTGTTTCTACATTTATTTTTGGGCTTTTGCAGAAAATTAATTGACCTAAAATATCTGCCCAATTTTCTTTAAGTTGAACAACATCAGTTGTATCTTGGAAAACAGCATTTACTTTATTTTCTTGATAGAAGCTTCTTTTAAAATTCCCCAAACTAAGAGTTATTGGCTTTATGATCAATGAACCATTTTCATTAAAAGTATTGTTTCTTAAATATAAATAGGTACTATTTTTATTAATCCCATACTTTGAATATTCTTCTTCAGTTTCTAATCCTGTTATAACAATATTTTCTATTTCAGGATTTTTCATTAAATCTAGTATTTCTTCAATATGGCCTTTTTTTGAAAATTCATTCCCCTCGCAAGGTTCTTCTTCTGTATATGGTTTCCCAGTCAATTCATCGATTTGAATATCACATATTTTCCATTCACCATTATTTTCTGTGAAAATATTTCTACCATATGCCTGAATTAAGTCACCCGAATTATAAATTAGTATTTCATTTATATTTTTTGTATCAAATGAGTAGACCCAATCTGGAAAAGGAGGGGACTCGATTAGAAATTTTAATGCATTCCCAAAAGAAGTATTTAAAGCATATATATTTAAATCATTGTTTAACCTAACATATTGGTATGCTCCATCTGGGCTCAGACCCCCAAAAGAAATTTTTAAATCATTGTAATCTGTTTGTTTTCTAAGAAGAATTTTTGCAGTAAATTTAGGATTATCAAGTCCAAAATTACTTAAAATAGTTTCTTCTCCTGAAGATATAGTTCTCTGTATCGCCGGTTCTTTAATTAAGAATGTAATTCCAGACCACCTAGAACTGTTTACAGGAAAAGAAGATTCATTTTTAAAAATTTTCCATATGTTTTCTTCTAATTCAAATCTAACAACTTCACCATCTTTTTCAATAAATAGTGAAATTATTTCTTCTTCAGGGATTGTATAAAGAAAAGTCCTGCTGTTATCTGTTAATAATTCAGGTTCTCTTTGAAGGAATAAAATTGAAGCAGGAATAGTAACAGAAAGTATAATTATTAAAATTAAGGTTATTTTAAAGTTCATTACCTTCTTCGCCACCAATTAAAAAAGCCAAATGACAAAGATAATGCAGGAAGGAATATCCATCCACTCCACCTAACAAAGTTTCTTTCATCTTCTGTTAGAACCAATTCTCTAAATACCTTTACTTTTGGTCTTATAGATATCAATTCAACATCACTTGTGAGCCAATTTACTGAATTAGCAAAAAGATCTTCATTTTTTGCTGAGAATATAAATCTGTTACTAGCAAAATCAGTGTCTCCAAATATAATCATTTTTGACTTTAAATATTCCCCATTTTCTTGTTTGAACGGATTGCCTTTAATGCTTGCAATTGCTTCTACTGCTAGAGCAACCGGCAAGGGGCCAGATATGTCATCTTGGTTAAATTCTATAATTTCTTTAGAAGTTTCTTCCCAACTACTTATAGTTGTGTAGGCAAGAGGGTCAGCTTTAATATACGGTACACCTTCATCAGTAATTGGTATTTCTTCTGGCTTTAAGGAGAGTCCGATAAATTTTGAGCCAGGAAAATAAATTACATCAAAATTATGTGTTATTGGATGGTTTGGTATTTGTGAATTAGAATCTTTAATTTGTAGAAATTCTAAATTTGGAGCAACATAACTTATTCTATCTATTAATGTTCCTTCACCAGAAATAATGCCCCAGTTTGATACCATCTCAATATACCCTTTTGGAGAATCTGGTTCAAGGAGAAGCATAATATTGCCTCCTAATGAAATGTATTCTTGGATAACATTTTTTTCTGATTCCAATATTTCATCTGATGGATCAGAAATAATAATAGCTGCAGGAAACAAATCTAATTCATTTGAAAGACTAAAATTAAGAATTATTCTTGAGAGTTCGTCAGTAGTTATTGATGACACATCATAATTATCTCTTTCTAAGGAAACTTTTGCTTGCCCTAAAGAATTACTTGACCTGTCTAAATTATTTATATCTCTTTCTTCATGGCCTGAAAGAAAAAAGATACGCTTCTTTTTAACTTGATTTGAAATTAAGATTCCAGATATAACATCTTTCTCATTAAAAATATTAATTTTTTCATTTGGGTCCTTTCCGACAATGTGGGCCAATCTTTGTGATTCCTCTAATCTAAATACAAGAATCGGAAGGTCTCTTCCAGATAAATATCTCTCAATATTTAAGGTACTTGATAAATTTGGGTCTAAATCAGGATCAACATATTTAAATTTAATAGAATTTTTATTTGAATTTCTTGAAAACTCACTTAATAAATCTTCAGTTCTTTTAATTGAAATCGCATCCTTGCTGGAATCATTCCTTAAGAATATAAAAACTTCCATGTCTTCATTTAAATTTTCTATAGCATTCAAAGCTTGGCTTGATAAATCATATTCTTTAGTAGCTGTTAAATCTGATCTGAACCAAGAAGGACTTACTCCGTTTTTATTACTTACGTAAATTACAGAATTTATAAGAATAGAAATTATCAAAGCGCCAATAAGAATAAAAAATGTGTTTGCGCTATATATACCTTTTGAGCTGAATAAAAATATTTTTATTTTTGAAATATTAAAAATTGCAGAAATTGTAATCGATAATAATCCTAAAGTAATTAAAATAATACCTGAAAACTGAATATCTCTTAGAAATAAAATTATCAAAAGACCGACCACTGACATGATAATGCCTGTAATAAAACTTAAATATTGAATTGAATAGGAATAGTTTTTTATTAAGTTGAATAAACTTGATCGATTATTATTAAATTTTCTTTCCTCTTTTTTCATCTCCACCGTCTACTTTCTAGACTAAAAATAGTAAGCAATAGAAATATTAAACATATTGAAATATAAAAAATTAAATCATAAATATTTATTATTCCCCTTGCAAAATCTGCAAAATGCCCACTCTCAGCTATTCCAAAACTACCGCTGTCAAAAAGAGAAAATGACCCTCCGAGCTGAAGTTCATTTAATATTGTGCTAAATATCCCTCCAACTCTTGAAGAAACAAAGTTAATAAATGTTAAAAAAGAAAGTATTCCTGACCCAACAATTAAGGAAATTAGTTGGTTTGAGCTTAAAGATGATGCAAATATTCCTATCGATAAAGTTGCTGCGCTGTACAAAATTAAGCCTATATAACCTGTAATTATAGGACCAAAATCTGGAACCCCATAAATAAATAAAATTATGGGATAAAAAAATGTACCAATTATCATGATAGTTATTAGAGAGAAGGCTGCTAGAAATTTACCTAACACAATTTCAAAATCCCTTAGTGGTGAAGTCATTAGTAATTCCATGGTGCCTAATTTTTGCTCTTCTGCAATTAATCTCATTGTTAGGGCAGGAGAAAGGAAAATCATAAAAAAAACAGCACCAGCAAGAAATCCTCTAATACTAGCTTCAGAAAATGCATCTGAAACAGATGCAACAAAGAAAAAACCAGTTATTGTAAAAAATGAAGCAGCCACTATGTAAGCCATTGGGGATTTTAAATAACCAAGTAGTTCTTTTTTATAAATTGTTAGTATATTTTTCAAATTAATCCTTAGTGAGTTGCAGGAATATTTCTTCCAAAGAAAGAGGCAGTGAAGAAAGTTTATATAAATCGATATTATTATCAATAAGTAACTTTGAAATAATTGATTCAGGATTGCTAAGTGATGAAGTTTCAATATGGTAGTTTTCAAAACCGTCATCTTTTTCTATTGTTCTAATGTCCACTATAAAATCTTTTTCTCTTAGAATTTTAAGGATGTTGTTTTTTTTACCATTTTTCACTTTTATTTCGCAAAGGTTTGATGTTTGTAATCTGTCCGAAAGTTTTTCTGGGGTATCATCAGCAACAATTTTTCCTTCATGTATAACTAATATCCTTTTACATATTGATGTTACTTCTGGAAGTATGTGAGAGCTTAAAATAAGAGTATGGTCTTCACCTAAGTTCTGTATTAGTTTCCTGGTTTCAACAACCTGGACAGGGTCTATGCCTATAGTAGGCTCATCAAGAATTAATATTTTTGGTTTATGGAGTATTGCTTGTGCTATTCCTGTTCTTTGTCTATATCCCTTAGATAACTTAGAAATTATTACATCTTTGTATTGGCTTAGGCTGGTTAATTCAATCACCTCATCCACCCTTTTATTTATATTTTTATCCATCCCTCTAATAGACCCCATATATTTTAAATAATCTCTTACAGTCATATCTGTATACAAAGGTACGCTTTCAGGCAAATATCCTATAAGTTTTCTGGCATCTATAGAATTTTTTAAAATATCATATCCGCCAATTTTTACATCACCGGAAGTTTGAGGAGTAAACCCTGTCATTACTTTCATAGTTGTTGATTTCCCTGCACCATTTGGCCCTAAGAGTCCAATGGATTCTCCTTTTGATATATCAAAACTTACATCTATTACAGCAGGGTAGTCCCCATAGTATTTCGACATTTTAGAAATATTAATCATAAATTCAGAAAACAAAATATTTAAAGGGAAATGATACTTAATAAATAACTTATCTTCAACAATAGCTTAACTTTTTTGATAGAATAATTTTATGTCTATAGATTCTGATAATGAAATTTATGTTGATAATGCTGCAACAACAGCTGTTTCTAAGGAAGTTGTTGAGTCAATGTTTCCTTTTTTTACAAAAAATTATGGCAACCCTTCGAGCCTTTATTCTTTAGCTCAAGTCTCCCGTGATGCTGTAGAAAGTTCAAGAGAAATTATTTCTAATGTTCTTAATTGCAAGCCAAGTGAAATTGTTTTTAATAGCGGTGGTACAGAATCTGATAATTTGGCGATAATTGGGGTTGCAAAAGCTTTAGAATCAACAGGAAAACACCTTGTTACTTCTAAAATTGAACACCATGCAGTAATGCATGCGATGGAAGAGATGGAGTCTTGCGGTTTTGATGTAACCTACCTGAATGTTGATAATAATGGCTTTGTAGATCTTAAACAACTTGAATCAAGTATTACAGTAGAAACTACATTAGTATCAATAATTTATGCAAATAATGAAACTGGATCTATTCAAAATATTAAAGAAATAAGTAACATCATAAATAACAAATCTATTGAACTTAAAAGAGATATTTATTTTCATACTGATGCAGTGCAAGCTGCAGGTAAATTAAGTTTAGATGTTAAAGATTTGGGTGTTGATTTAATGACGATCTCTGGGCATAAATTTTATGGCCCTAAAGGCACAGGGCTATTGTATGTTAAAAAAGGTGTGCCCATGAGTCCGATTATTGTTGGAGGCGGACAAGAAAGACAAAGAAGGTCTGGAACAGAGAATGTTCCAGGAATTGTAGGCTTGGCTAAGGCATTAGAATCTGCAGACTCATCAAAACATTTTTTTAATAATCATTGTAATGAACTTATTAAACACCTTAGGCAAAAATTGGCACAATTTAAATATGATCATGTAATAGTCACTCCTGAAATGAACTCACTTTCAAATATATTAAATGTTTGCTTTAATAATTTTGAAGGCGAACCTATATTAATTGGTCTTGATATGGCAGGTATATGTGCATCAAGCGGAAGTGCATGCAGTTCCGCATCTCTTGAGCCCTCCCACGTTTTAATTGCTCAAGGAATAGATCCGAAAATTGCTGTTAGTTCCATTAGATTTAGTTTTTCATCGGAAAATACATTAGAAGATGTAATTTATATATGCGAAAGCCTTGAAAGAGTACTTTCTGAACTTTCAGTTTATGCAAATAATTAATATGAACATGGTTCGCAATAATTTACTTCTCTTTATTGCTTTAATATTCGTTATTTCATCAATATTGTTTTCATTAAATATAATTTATAAACCTTTCATTTCATCTGAGGAACTTTATGTTTCTGGTAGGACATTATTTATTAAATTGCAAGAGCCTCAAGATATAGAAAATATCTCTAACTCTGATCAAAAATTAATATCCCTTGAGATTGAAATAATTAATGCAGCTTCAACTGAATTATTATTGTCTATAAATGATAAGTCCGCAGACTTTTTATCTACAAATGGGTTCAACTATGAACCTACCAATCCTGATGACTTAAACATAGAAATAGATAAGTCTTTATGGGGCAATTTTAAACTAAGTAAAAATCAAATGATAAAAGGAAATTTAATTTTTAAAGTTAAAAATTCCTTCACTCCTAAAACCTTCGAATGGAATGAATCTGATAGAGTTGTTATTAAGTTTAGCCAATAAACAGCGGTCCAAAAACTAATGCCACTATTGTCATTAATTTCAATAATATATTTATCGAAGGTCCAGAAGTGTCTTTGAAAGGGTCCCCGACTGTGTCCCCGGAAACTGCAGCCTTATGTGCATCAGAACCTTTTCCTCCATGATTGCCAAGTTCAATATATTTTTTTGCATTGTCCCATGCTCCACCTGCATTTGCCATAAAAATTGCAAGTAGGAAACCCGATACAATTGATCCTGCTAACATGCCCCCTAATGCTTCAGCACCAAGTAATAGACCAATAATTATCGGAGATACTATTGCTAAAATGCTTGGAAAAATCATTGCTTTTAATGAACCAGTTGTACTAATTTCTACTGCTCTAGCTGCATCTGGCTTAACACCTTTCTTTCCTTCCCTCAATCCTTTTATTTCTCTGAACTGCCTTCTTACTTCTTCGATCATGGCTCCTGCAGCGCTACCTACTGCCTGCATAGTTAAACCAGAAAAAACAAATGGCAACAATGCGCCTATTAATACACCGCTTAACACATCAACTTTGCCCATATCAAAAGATGATTGTCCTGTTACTTGTCCATAAGCTGACATTAAGGCAAGAGCTGTTAATATAGCAGATCCTATAGCAAACCCTTTGCCCGTAGCAGCAGTTGTGTTGCCTAACGCATCTAAGGCATCAGTTCTTTCTCTAACTTCAGGATCTAGCCCTGCCTGTTCAGCTAAACCACCTGCATTGTCTGCTACTGGGCCATAGGCATCTGTTGATAAAGTTATACCTAATGTTGAAAGCATACCTACTGCTGCAAGCCCTACTCCATAAAGGCCTGCAAAATGATGTGATATTAAAACCCCTATTACAACTGAAATAGCTGGTATAGCAGTGCTATATAAACCTACTGAGATTCCTGCAATTATATTTGAAGGGTGTCCTGTCAGTGATTGTTTTGATATCCATTTGACTGGAAAATATTCGTATGATGTGAAATATTCGGTTGCTGTGCCAATAACCTGCCCAACAACCAACCCTGTTATAAGTATGTATATGAGCTCAAATGGGACGTTTAAAAAATTTCCTGAGCCTGCTATTGCTCCTCCAATAAGTGTCAAAATAGCAGCAGAAAATATACCTATTCGAAAGCTCCATAGTAGAGAATTCATAGAAGCATTTGGTTTGGTTCTAACAAGAAAAGTTCCAATTAATGAAGCAATTATGCCTATTCCGCTAATAATTAAAGGTAACATAACTAATTTATTGTCAGCTGGAGCGATATCTAATTGCGGAACTCCGATAAAAATAGCCAGTGAAATAGTTGCAATTAATGATCCTGCATACGATTCAAATAAGTCAGCACCCATTCCAGCTACATCACCAACATTATCTCCGACATTATCAGCAATTGTGGCAGGGTTTCTTGGGTCATCTTCAGGGATTCCAGCTTCGACTTTCCCAACTAAATCTGCACCAACGTCTGCAGCTTTAGTGTAAATTCCTCCTCCAACTCTAGCAAATAAAGCTATTGAAGATGCTCCGAAACCGAAGCCAGCAATAATAGATGGCGACTCAAATATGAGCCACATAACAGTTACCCCTAGCAATCCAACACCAACAACAGTTAATCCCATTACACTACCAGTATTAAAAGCAACTCTTAAGGCTTTATTCAGCCCTTCTTCTGCAGCTTCAGCTGTTCTAGAATTGCCCCTTACTGCAATATTCATTCCAACAATTCCAGCTATTGATGATCCGATTGCACCAACAAGGTACGCAACAGAGGTCCATGGCTTACTCCAATCTGTTCCAGAAGAATTGAACTTGTTAAAGACATCTCCGTCTACAACAACCCATAAAATTGCAAACATCGATAAAACGAATATCGTTAATATTGCATATTCTCTTTTCAGGAATGCTGCTGACCCTTCTTGAATTAATCCTGCTATTTCAGATAATTCTTGATTTTTTACTTTCCTTTTAACCACATTCCAAAAGAAGTAAGCGGCAACAATTAACCCAATTATTGATGATGATATAACTACTAAATATGAATACGACATTTATCCCTCATTGCTATTTATTTTTTTCATAAAATTTTCAATTTTTTCTTCAAGTTGATTTCGTTG